>Ga0193963_1000073_pt1 | contig 47258 bp, 32 predicted proteins | sample FB_6_MG_FD_140359 | JGI IMG/M metagenome (GOLD analysis project Ga0193963, IMG submission 140359) | Microbial mat bacterial communities from the Broadkill River, Lewes, Delaware, United States - FB_6_MG | ecosystem: Environmental > Aquatic > Freshwater > River > Microbial mats | place: USA...
CCATCGCCGCCATCACCCTCGGCACAGCCGCCGGAGCGTTTGATTTGGCGGTTGAACACATGCAGAAGCGTAAGATCTTTGGCAAACACATAATGACTTTTCAGGCAAAAGCTTTTGAAATATCTGATTTTTATGCCAAATTGGAATCAGCGCGCCTGATGCTCCACAAAGCCTGCTGGCTGGTGGATCAAGGCAACGATTTTCGACAGGCAAGTTCCCTCGCCAAATACCTGAGTGTCGAAGTCGCCCGGGAGGTCACTCTATGGGCGGCCGATATTTTTGGGGCGGCGTCGGTTATCCGCGAGCATCCTATCCATAAATATCCCATGGATGTCTGGGGGGCTTCCCTGGGAGAAGGTACCCAGGATGTGCAAAAACTGATCATATTCCGGCAGCTTATGAAAAGGTAAAACCACCAATCTCCTGCATAGCAGGAGGTATGATGAAGCCCCTCGAAGGGGGCATTGTTGTAGGAAAACCCCTGATAAGGATACATATGGAAGCTCAAATCATCTATGCACAAAAAATTTCTTTTCAGGAAGAGAATAAGCTATCACCGCAAATTATGAAAAATTGCTTTCATGCTGCGATAGAAATTAATAACATCTTGACTGCAGAAAATAAGCGAGTGGCATATTTTTTTATTGATCCCCTCCTTCACTCATTTGAAGCAGCCAACCGTTTTTATTTCGGAATCCTGGGGTGCAATACCATAAGAAAGATAAATACTTATAAAACAGGAGTAGGTCCGATCCAGGCTATGACGGATGCGGGTGAATTAATTAAAAATGACCTATATGACGCAATCTTTATCTTCGGTCATGAGCCTCTGCTCTCTGATACGCGGAACTACGGCAGAGATACAATAAAAAAAGCAATGGAGATATTCGAAGATTTCAGTCTTATTCAATGCTATGATCTTCTTGCCCGTCAGCTTTGCAGGGAAACAGACATTTCAAATGATGAATTCCGTGAATTAGCCGATAGGCTTTTTAACAATTACTCCCGTACCTTTCGGAATAAATCAGGAACACTTCTTGACTCCCCACGGGGAAAAACCCTGCGTGACTTGGGAACAGATCTCTTTTGCCTGACCGATTGCGCAAATCCGAATATCGATTTTGCCGGTGGGTTTATTGTTGCCAATAATCGTACCGCTGAACAACTAAAAATTCCTAAAGATAGACGGATTAAAGTATCGGGTTCAAAATATTCTATCGTAAAGGGATCTCCAAAAACAATTTACAGTATCACCGGTAAACACAACGACCTGTTCTCTCACCTTAAAGACGCATTTCTGCGAGCCCAGGCAGAATCCCAAATAGACATAATCCAGGAATTTCAAAATAAAAATCTCTTGCTGGAAGCCTATACCTGCTATCCGCCCATACCAATCGCGTTATTATTGGCAACAGGTTTTGTAAACAATATCAATGAAATCGGTGATTTTCTTAAACACCACGAGATAACAGTTACCGGAGGAATGAACATAGCTAGAGCCCCATGGAATAATCCGGCGTTGAACGGGTTAATCGAAGTTACAGGACTGCTTGTCAAGGGCAATTCGCAATATGGCATGGTTCATGGAAACGGAGGAATCGGTGAAGCCCAAGGCATAACGGTACTGGAAAGGCCCTATGGGTAGGCACTGGTACCCTTGAATAGGTAGTGAAAAATAATAATGCGATTTATACATATTGGATGCTAAAAAGCGTTTTCACATTTAATGCTTTTTCGATTATCCCTAAACGAACGGCATGAAGTTTTTTAGTAGTAACGTGAGTTCTGACGTAATTATGAATAACCCAATATACATTCAAAATGCGTTGAAGATTGTTTTCTGATTTAATCTTTCATTTCAAACAACTCTGTTAATTTTAACTGTGATTTCAGATTGTGCGTTCGTGATTGTTTTCACGGTTTTGGTATAGATGAAAGATAAAACCCTATACATTAACCATATTTCTTTACATACGATTGCCCTGCAACTACCAATGATACCTGCTTGATAGAAATAAGATATCATGATATATTCATTCGATTTTCAATTAGTTGGACAAAATTAGCACGTGGCAAAAAAGAAAGATAAAATCATATTCCGCTGTAAAACCTGTGGAACACAGACGCCCAAATGGATGGGCCAGTGCCCGGATTGTGGCGACTGGGACAGCCTTATTGAGGAGACCCTGGTGACCCGGACCCCGGGTGTGGCAGGTGCGGGCCGTCCGGCCATTGCAGCCAAACCCGTACCCATTGAATCCGTAGAAGTATCCTCTTCCCTGCGTATGGACACCGGCATTAATGAATTTGACCGGGTCCTGGGCGGCGGTATTGTAAGCGGCTCCCTGGTGCTTATTGGCGGTGACCCCGGGATCGGTAAATCCACGCTCATGCTCCAGGTATTGTCCACCCTGGCAAAGGCCGGGAAAAAATGTCTGTATGTATCTGGAGAGGAATCCATAAGCCAGCTTTCCATGCGGGGAAAACGCCTGGGATCGTTGGGCAGTTCTTTGTTTGTGGTCTCTGAAACCGATCTTGAGGCGATTCTTGCCATGGCGGAAAAAGATCAATATGACGTCATGGTTGTGGATTCCATTCAAACCGTATTTCACCCCCAGGTTACCTCTACGCCGGGCAGCATCACCCAGATCAGAGAAGCATCCATGCAGTTTATGCGTCTGTCCAAAACCGTGGGGCTTCCCATTTTTCTTGTGGGACACGTCACCAAGGGCGGCGCCATTGCAGGCCCCAGAATCATGGAGCACATGGTGGACACGGTGCTTTATTTTGAGGGGGATAAAAACCATATTTTTCGAATTCTCCGGGCCGTAAAAAATCGTTTCGGGTCCACCAATGAGATTGGGGTGTTTGAAATGCGGGACCAGGGGCTGACCCAGGTGCCGAACCCCTCGGCTGTGTTTTTGTCCGAACGCGCTTTGGTGGCCCCGGGCTCTGTGGTGACGGCCAGCATGGAAGGGTCCCGTCCCATTCTGGTGGAAATACAGGGTCTGGTATCCACGTCCGGACTGGGTACTCCCCGGCGAACGGTGCTGGGACTGGACGCCAACCGGGTGGCCCTGATTGTGGCGGTGATGGAAAAGCGCCTGGGCATGAACCTGGCCGGTCTGGATATTTTTATGAATGTAACAGGCGGGGTCCGCATTACCGAACCCTCGGCTGATCTTGCCATTGCCGCCGCGCTTGCCTCAAGCTTTCTGGACCGCCCGGTGCACAAGGAGACCACCCTGATCGGCGAGATCGGCCTTACCGGTGAGATACGGGCGGTAAGCCATGCCCAGGCCAGGCTCAAAGAAGCCACCAAAATGGGATTCACACGGTGTCTTGTGCCCACGGCCACCATGAAGCAATTATCAAAAATCAAAGGCATGACCATTGAAAGCGTCAGCTTTTTAAGGGATGCCGTGGAGGTTTTGTTTGAAGGGTAAAAAAAAGACAGCAAAAGGGGGAAAACCTGTAGGAAAAGGCGGCAAGAACGGCCAATGGTCGGATCATCTCACGCAAAAGGCCAAATCCATGGGATATCCTGCCCGGTCCGTGTTTAAGCTTGAAGATATTCAAAACAGATTTCAGATTATCAAAAAAGGTGACACCGTGCTTGATCTTGGATGTTCACCGGGATCCTGGACCCTTTATGCGGCAAAACTTGTGGGGGACCAGGGCCGCGTACTCGGCATTGATTTAAAAGAGGTAGAAACAAAACTGCCGCCCAATGCGTTAACCATCCAGGATGATATTCTGAAACCCGAACATCCGGCTTTTATTGAGCCCCATACCGGTGCGTTTAACGCCGTGATCAGTGACATGGCCCCGGCCACCACGGGCAGAAAGGATGTGGATGCCATCCGCTCCTTTGAACTGTGCCGCATGGCCCTTGACACGGCCTTGAAAAATTTGGCTGTTCGAGGTAATTTTGTGTGCAAAATTTTCCAGGGGAACGACTTTAAAACGTTTGAACAGGAAGTGAAGGCGGCGTTTAAGGAATGCCGGGTATTTAAGCCCGAAAGTTGCAGAAAGCAAAGCAAAGAAATTTATATCATAGGAAAAGATAAGATAAAATAAGGAGGCAACATCCATGTCAGGACATAGCAAATGGTCGACCATCAAACATAAAAAAGGGGCGGCCGATAAAAAGCGGGCAAAGATATTTACCAAGCTGATTAAGGAAATTACCGTCGCTGCCCGTATGGGCGGGGGTGATCCAGGCGCCAATCCCCGGCTGCGCCATGCCATTGACTCGGCCAAAGCCCAAAATATGCCCAAGGACAATGTGGACCGGGCTATTAAAAAGGGTACCGGAGACATGGACGGGGTCAATTACGAGGAAATCATATATGAAGGATACGGGCCCGGCGGTGTAGCGGTGATGGTGGAGTGCCTCACGGATAACAAGAATCGGACCATTGCCGATGTCAGATATATCTTTAACAAGGCGGGCGGTAATGTGGGTACGGACGGATGCGTAGCCTGGATGTTTGACAAAAAGGGTGTGATGACCATTTCCAAGGAAAATGCAGACGAAGACACCCTCATGGAAGTGGCCATTGACGCCGGTGCTGAAGACATCAAGGACGAAGGCGACAGCTTTGATGTGCTCACCGCACCCGAGGATTTTGATGCGGTCAAGGATGCCATTGATGGCGCACAGATCTCCTGTGAGGTGGCTGAAATTTCCATGGTTCCCCAAAACACCACAGCCGTATCGGGCAAAGAAGCAGAGCAGATGATCAAATTTATGGAGGCCCTGGACGATTGTGATGATATCCAGAATTTTTATACCAACGCTGATATCCCGGACGAGGCTTTTGAGGCCATGTAAGCTTTTTTAAACGATTCAATAAAAAGCCGTCATGTATATCATGGCGGCTTTTTATGTTTTGATGGCGTCGTAAAAAGTATCCGTCTACTGCGTTATGGCCTCTGGCCAGACTCCATGCCTTGTAGGCAAAGATTTTTGCTTAGCCATCGGTTAAACTTTTTACGAATTCATCATATTTTAATTGGCTTTAAAAAACTAAATTTTCATAACAATTCAAATTGTTATATTTATTCTAATGTGTTAAAATTTAGTTTGAAATGAAAGAAAAATAATGGCAGGTAGTCATGAACCCTGTTGATTCAAATGCCGGCAATGGCTTCATAAACGTATCTTATCCCCTGGATCTTGTGAACCAGGCCCGTAAGGTCATGCTTGATGCAAACCGGGAACTCTTTTCTGCCAACGCCGCTGACATCTCAGAACCCCCGGCGGAATTTTCTCAATTGTCCACCCAACTCTCCTCACGCCTGGAGGGCTTTTCAACGCTGTTATCTTCCACCGATTTTTTTTCCGAGTCTTTTTCATCTCAAGGCCAGACTGCAACCAAAGAAACGGAAGATTCCGCTTTTTCCAAGATTTTTGAGGATTCGGTTTTAGACGGAACTGACATGAATGAGGTTTTTTTATCTCTGGACATCAATGCCCAGGAACAGTCGGTAAGAACGGTTATTAATGCGTATAACGGACTGATTGAATGGCTGGACAGCAGTCAATATACCATCAGTCCGTCATTGAAAGCTGACTTGTTTAAGGATATGAATTCAGAGGTGCTAACGGGAATAATCTCAAGCACATCTGCGGTCCAACAAAATGCCGCAGTCCCCCGTGTAGAAGGAACAGCATCACAGACCCAGCAGACAGACCTTTTTTCCCCACAGGTTTCCGGCACATCGGATTACACCGTGGAATCCGCCCTTTCAAAAATCGGTCTGGCGTTAAATACCGACGGCACTCTGGATGTAGAAGACGGCTTTGAGCAGCAATTCAAAGCCGATTTCAACCTCGTCTATGCTATTTTGTCCGGGGAAGAGGGCTTTTTCACCCACATAGGTTCCGCTCTTGATATGCTGCAAAGCAGAGACCGCCGTTTCAATGCTTACACCCAAGTCTATACCAGGAATGCGGATGTTCAGGTCCGCAATATTTACCGGACAAATATCGCGTCATTGCTCAATACCTTCGCATAAATCGTTTTAATGGCCGCAGATTAAAGGCCAGCCAGATCATATTCAATATCTTCAAAAATATCTTCGATTTTATACAAGGCTTTATCTGCCTCGGAAAGCTTCCGATCAGCGATATACCCCTCAATTTCAGAATACAACGCTTTTAGTTTGTCTTTTTGTTTGAGCAAAATTGCCTTTACCTTCGGGTTGCCGTCCAGGGCGTAAAGCAGTGTGTCCAATTTTGCCACAAGGTCGTAAAGGGTCGGATCATCGTATTCGGTGATGGCCTTGGCATGGATGAGGGGTCCTGCCAGTTTAGGGTATGCCGCCTTGAATCCTTTTGTATAAAAAGGGCGCACATCGACCGTCAATTGCATGTATTTGCTCATGTTTTCTCTTCTCCTTTTTCCGGGACAGGCACGGACTACGTGGCCCCTTCCCTATACAAAATTTAAGATAATGAAAGTGACCATCCTGCCGGAGGTAGTCCCAATAAATGGGATTCAGGCTAGTCAACTTGGGCTTTTACAAGCCCCTTCTGAATCTTTGATTCAGGAGGGGTAGTTGACACAAGACTATTTTACACAAGACTATTTTACCATTAATGGCTATTATATGATCAACGCATTAAGAAAGGGAGGAATATTATGTTTACCCTCAATGATTTATTCGATATTGCCATAAAAATGGAAGAAAACGGCCGGGATGTGTATCTGGACGCTTTAGGGCACGCCGGCAGCAGGGAGATTGAACGTCTTGTTCAGTGGATGGCTGATGAAGAAAACCGCCACAAAGCCTGGTTTGAAAACCAGAAAGACAACCTTTCTGCAAGCACCGGGGACCTTGATATCATGCTTCCCGGTGTGATTAAAGAGATGATGGGAGATAACAGTTTGTCTCTAGATGAACTGAATTTTTCAGAGATCTCCACGCCTGTTGAGATGCTTGAAACGTTCATCATGTTTGAAAATGACACGATTCTGTTTTACAAATTTCTGGAAGCTTTTGTGGAATCCGAATCGGTCAAAGCAGGGCTGCACCAGATCATCGCTGAAGAAACCGCCCATGTGGACAAAATATCCGTCATGCTCCAATCCATCAAGGATGGAGGGGATTAAAATCCCCTCCAAAACTTACCAGGCAGTACGCCTATTTCTCTTTTGGATCAAGCCCCCTGGTGAACCGTAAGCTGGGGAAAGGGAATATCCCAGTTGTATTGAGATGCCGCCTCAACACACCATCTTTGTATGCTTCGTTTTAAACGGTTATACACGGGTGCCTGGCTGCCTTTAAAATCGGCAATCACTACAAGGTCCAGGGATGAGGCCCCGGCTTCTGCAAATTCCACCCTCAGGTTCAGCAGGTCTTCAGCATACCCTTCCTTTTCAATGTTATTTTGGATCAGGGTTGATAAAAGTTCAGGGATAGTGGTGGTGGCATCTTTCTGGTGACCATACCCAATACCGAAGGGCACCTTGAGTCTGAAATTCACAGAGAGGTTCAAAGGTGTCATGGCTAGAAAATCAGCTGTCTGATAGGTCTTTTTCGCGCCACCCCTTAATACCAGTTCCACGGTTTCATGGCTCAACTGGGTCACACCGCCCCGGGTGCCGTCGGAAAGGATCACCCAGTCATTTTTCCGGCAGGGGAACCAGGATTCATGCTGGGCAAATTTCCTGGATGTTCTGTCCATGAGTTCCCTGATGGGGACCCTCAGCGTAATGTCCAAATCAGGATTTTCCAGCAAACTATAAAAATTGATATGCTTGACCAGCCAGGGAACGCCTTGGTACATCATGCGTTCTCCTTCCCTGACAGAACCGACGTTAAGCATCAGCCTGCTTTTGTCCATATACATGGGCAACGTGTACTTGACCGCCCATATCACCCCGAGAATGAAGATAATGGCCAGGGAGAGCAGGACCCAGTCCTCCACGAAATAAAAAACCGCAATGACCGCCAGAACCGTCAGGACAAGGGTCATGATCCGACACACCAGTTCTATCACCCTGATATGAAAGGGGCGGTACGTTAGTTTGTACCCAGGTACAAGGCGAATCAGACTCTGATAAAGAAATTTTATTAAAAGCACCATACCGATGCAGGCCAGAATGGCCAGAAACAGGTACAGTCCCCGGGTTCTGAAAAATTTTTTAACAGAGTTCTGGGTGCTGTCAATGACCGATGCCTCTTGCCGCTCAATTTCGTCAAGTTTAAGCTGTACCAGGTCGACCTTGTTTTTTATCTGGCTTTCAAGGCTTTTGTACTCGGGCAGAATCTCTTTAAGGGCGGCTGCCAGGGCCGGGGTCTTGGTTTGACCGATCAAAGACTCAATGCGGGTCCTGGCCTTGATTGCCACGGGAAGCAATTCCTGGTAATTGGCCAATTCTTCATTGAGTTTTGATTTATGCCTGGCTTTGACCGTGAGCCGCTTGAGTTCCACAATCCCGGGCTCGGCCAGGGATAGCAATTCGTTTTTCCAGTCAAACCGCTCTTCTTTCTTGACCACAAACAAACCGACCTCAACGCCTGTGGCGGTCATTTCAAAATCGGTCACAGCATCCGCCATATGCTTATCCAGCTTGGCAAGCTCTTCGGTGAGATATTGTTTTTCGGTTTCGGAACCGGCCTTGTCCATGGCCTGTTTCTTTGCGTCCATACGCTGTTTTAGCGTTGCTTTGCTTCTGACAATTGATTTGAGAATTTCAAGGGTCTTTTGTTGAGATCCTTCCGATGCTGACTGGTCATCGGTTTCACCCAGGGTCTGGGCTGCATCCCCTGGCACCGAAGAAGCAGCCGGATTCTCCTGGCCGCTCGCGATGCAGGGCAACAAAATCAATGCTGTAATGATAAGCGATAGGTATTTTTTCATATGCTTATTCTCCTGTTCGATGGTGCTTTGTTAAATCAAAAAAGGGGCGAAACGCATAAAATGCACTCGCCCCTGAATCATTACGGTTTTAACTAATATTGAAGTTTATTCTTTTTTGCCGGCATCTGCCATCATTTTAAGCATGGCATATTTGTCCTCAACCTCTCCTCCAAGCGCTGCTCTTAAACGTTTGGACTCCTCAGGAAAGCTTTTTTCCAGAGCCGCAAACCGCACTTCACCGCTTAAGAATTCCTGCAGGGTGCCGTCGGGTTCTTTGGAATCAAGGGTAAAGGGATTTTTACCTTCAGCGGTAAGCTGGGGATTGAACCGGAACATGGGCCAGTAACCGGATTCAACAGCCAATTTCATTTCTTCCTGGGTTTTACCCATACCTTTTTTAATGCCCTGGTTGATGCATGGGGCATAGGCGATGACCAAGGAGGGTCCGGGATAGCTTTCCGCTTCCAAGAGCGCCTTGAGCGTCTGGTTTTTGTTGGCACCCATGGAAATGGTTGCAACATAGACATACCCATAGCTCATCATCATCCGGGCCATGTCTTTTTTCCCGATTTTCTTTCCGGATGCGGCATATTTGGCAATGGCACCGGTGGGCGTGGCTTTGGAGGACTGACCGCCCGTGTTGGAGTAAACTTCGGTATCCATTACCAGGATATTAATGTCATCTCCGGATGCCAGTACATGATCCACACCACCGAAACCAATATCATAGGCCCAGCCGTCACCGCCAAAAACCCAGTGGGATCTTTTCACTAACATATCATGTTCTTCATAAATCTCTTTAAGAATGCCCGAGGAGGCATCTTTAATGAGACGCTTAATATCATCACCGTATTTTTTGGACTCTTCAAGATTGTCCATTCCGGCGATCCAGCCTTCCATGGCAGCTTTAAGATCATCGGAAACACCTTGCTCAATGGCCTTTTCCATCTTGCCGGCCAGGGCTTTGCGCCTGGATTTTGTAGCCAGCAGCATACCGTAACCATATTCGGCAGCATCCTCAAACAGGGAAGATGCCCAGGCAGGACCCTGGCCGTCGGCATTGGTGCAATAGGGCATAGACGGCGCAGATGCACCCCAGATGGAGGAGCAGCCCGTGGCATTGGCAACGGTCATTCTTTCGCCAAAGAGCTGGGTGATCAGTTTTACATACGGGGTTTCTCCGCAGCCTGAGCATGCGCCGGAGAATTCAAATAGCGGTTTCCACAACTGGCTTCCCTTTAGGCTGTCACGCTTCATGACATCTGTCTTGAATGGGACGGTCAAAGAAAATTTGTGATTTTCTTTTTCCACGTCCACCTGGGATGCCAGAGATTTCATTTCAAGGGCTGGTGTTTTGGCCGGGCAGATATCTGCACAGTTACCGCAGCCCTGGCAGTCAAGGGGATTGATCTGCACTCTGAACTGGAATTGATCTAAGCCCTTGCCTTTGGCGTCAACGGTGGCAAAGGATTCCGGGGCGTCTTTAAGTTCCTCAGGTGTTGCCAGAATGGGAATAATGGCGGCATGGGGGCAAACAAAGGCACACTGGTTGCATTGGATGCAGTGTTCAGCAATCCATTCGGGTACATTGATGGCCACCCCGCGTTTTTCATACTGGGCTGTACCTGCCTCAAATACGCCATCCACGGAAAAGGCGGATACCGGCAGATCATCACCTTCCTGGGCGTTAATCTTGCGCATAACATTGTCCACAAAGGGAGTGGCAGGTTCCTCCGTTTTGACTTCGTCCACGGCATCTTTCCAGGACTCAGGCACATCCACTTTCACCAGGTTGTCCAGGGTCTTGTCCACGCCCTCAATGTTCATGTTGACAATGGCATCACCCTTTTTACCGAACATCTTCTTGATATCGGCTTTCAGCAGCTCAATAGCCTGTTCCACCGGAAGCACATTGGCAAGGCTGAAAAAACAGGTCTGCATGATCATGTTGATGCGGTTGCCAAGCCCTACTTCACCGGCAATTTTTACGGCGTCAATGTTGTAAAAATTCAGTTTTTTCTCATATATGGTACGGCGTACATGGCCCGGGATATGTTTTTCTAAATCTGCAATGGTGGACCATTCAGAGTTGAGCAAGAGAGTGCCGCCCTCTTTCAGCCCTTTGAGAATATCGTAGATCTCCACATAGTTGGACTTGTGACAGGCTACAAAATCTGATGACTCAATCAAATAGGTGCTTTTGATTTTTACATCACCAAAGCGCAGATGGGAAACGGTCAGCCCGCCGGATTTTTTGGAGTCATAGGCAAAATAACCCTGGGCATATTTGTCTGTGTTGTCCCCGATGATGGCGATGGCAGACTGGTTGGCACCCACGGTTCCGTCGGAACCAAGTCCCCAGAATTTAGCGCATATGGTACCTTCCGGAGCCGCGTCAAAACCTTTTTCCACTTCCAGTGAGGTATGGGTGACGTCGTCGATGATCCCCACAGTAAAATGATTTTTCGGGGACATGGCCTTCATGTTGTCATACACGGCTTTAACCATGGAGGGATTGAATTCCTTTGAGGAAAGCCCGTAACGACCGCCGATGATCCGGGGGCCTTCTCCATATTCCATAAAGGCGGTGCAGACATCCTGGTACAAGGGTTCACCAATGGCACCAGGTTCCTTGGTTCTGTCAAGCACTGTCAGGGTCTCCACGGACGCCGGCACGGTGCGCAGAAATTCTTCAATGTCAAAAGGTCTGTATAAACGCACTTTTATCAGGCCTATGCGTTCGCCCATGGCATTGAGTTTTTCAATGGTCTCTTCAATGGCTTCACAACTGGAACCCATGGCCACAATAACGCGATCCGCTTCAGGATCACCCACATAATCAAAGGGCTGATAATGGCGACCGGTAAGATCACCTACCTTTTTCATATAATGTTTAACAATGGCAGGTACTTTGAGGTAGAAAGAGTTGGTTGCTTCCCGGCCCTGGAAATAGATATCCGGATTCTGGGCAGTTCCGCGGGTGTCAGGGTGTTCAGGGTTCATGGCCCTGGCCTTGAATGCCCAGTAAGCGTCATAGTTGAACAGAGATGCCATGTCCTCGTAATCAATCATTTCAATTTTCTGAATTTCATGGGAGGTTCTGAACCCGTCAAAGAAATGAAGGAACGGCACCCGGGCATCCATGGTGGCAAGATGCGCCACAAGGGCCAAATCCTGAGCTTCCTGAACAGAGTTGGAGGCCAGCATGGCAAATCCGGTCTGTCTGGCGGCCATAACATCCTGATGGTCTCCGAAGATGGACAGGGCATGGGCGGAAATGGCGCGGGCTGTTACATGAAAAACACAAGGAAGCAGTTCGCCTGCGATCTTATACATATTGGGTATCTTGAGCAACAAGCCCTGGGATGCCGTAAAGGTGGAAGTCAAAGCACCTGCTGCAAGGGAGCCGTGGACAGCACCGGCCGCACCGGCCTCGGACTGCATCTGCTTGATGTCCAGAATCTGCCCGAAAATGTTTTTTCTTCCTTTGGATGCCCAGGCGTCGGCAATTTCACCCAGAGGGCTGGAAGGTGTGATCGGGTAAATCGCGGCCACCTCGCTCATGGCGTATGCCACGTGGGTTGCCGCAGTATTCCCGTCAATGGTCTGCATTCTTTTTTTCATAATCTTTCACCTCGTTGAATGGTAATGCAAAGTAAGATTTAAACCCAATATATAAAATTGATTGAACAATATAACAAAAAAATAACAAAAAAAACCGGCTTGTCGAAAATGCCGCAAACCGGCCTTTTTAATCGTTTTCAGTTAATAAATAAGCAATCTATTGCTTATCGAACTGCTTTTATATCTCACAACTGAAAAAACCGGTCAAGACCTATTTTGCAGACCGGCACGCAGGGTTAGTCCAGGCGCACCTTATACTGCCAAAACCCAATCCATAACGGCATCACTATAATAGCAATATAAAGGATTCCTATATCCCCAATTTCTTTTCCAGTTCGGCCACGGCAAGGGTGGTCTTGATCACCGTGTCCGGATTAAGAGACATGGTCTCGATGCCGCATTCCACCACAAATTCCGCAAACTCCAGGTAATCGCTGGGGGCCTGGCCGCAGATTCCGATGTACTTGCCCTTTTTTACGGCGATTTCGATCACCTGGCGGACCATCTTTTTTACCGCCGGATTGCGCTCGTCATACACATGGGAGACAAGGGACGAATCCCGGTCTACGCCGAGCACCAATTGTGTCAGGTCATTGGTGCCGATGGAAAAACCGTCGAAAATTTCCAGATATTCTTCGGCCAGGATGACGTTGGACGGAATCTCGCACATGCAGATCACCTTAAATCCGTTTTCTCCCTGGCGCAGGCCGAATTCAGCCATAGTCTCAATCACCTGCTTGGCCTCGTCCAGCGTGCGGCAAAAGGGAATCATGACCTGGACGTTATGAAGCCCCATTTCGTTCCTGATTTTGAGCATGGCCTTACATTCCAGGCCGAAAGCCTCTTTGTATTCCTTGGCATAGTAGCGTGAGGCACCGCGCCAGCCGATCATGGGATTCTCCTCGTCCGGCTCGAACTGGGTGCCGCCGATGAGGTTGGCGTACTCGTTGGTCTTGAAATCCGAGAGCCGGACAATAACCGGTTTGGGATAAAAGGCTGCGGCCAGCATGCCCACGCCCTCGGCCAGCTTGTCTACGAAATAATCGCTCTTGTCGTTGTAGCCAATGGTCATGTCCGCTATGGCCCGTTTTAAAATCTCGTCGCCCAACTCCTCGTACCTCAAAAGGGCCAGGGGATGAATCTTGATATAAGAACTGATGATGAATTCCTCACGGGCCAGTCCCACCCCATGGTTGGGGATAAAACTCTTTTCAAACGCCTGCTCCGGGCTGGCCAGATTCAGCATGATCTTGGTTTTGGTTTTGGGCAGGGTTTCCAGGTTCGTCTCTTTGATCTCGTAGGGCAAGAGTCCCTCAAATACGTAACCGGTGCTCCCCTGGGAGCAGTCCACGGTCACTTCCTGGCCGGTTTCCATACGGGTGGTGGCGTTGCCGGCGCCCACGACACACGGAATACCCAGCTCACGGCTGACAATGGCCGCGTGGCAGGTGCGCCCGCCCCGGTTGGTGACAATGGCCCCGGCGATCTTCATCACCGGTTCCCAGTCCGGGTCGGTCATGTCCGTGACCAGAACCTGTCCCTTCTGGAACTGGGAAATCATCTGGGCGGACTTGATCACGTTGACTCCGCCCTGGCCGATGAGTTCACCCACGGATTGGCCGGTACAGACCACTTCACCCTTCTCTTTGAGGTGAAATTCTCTGAGAACAGCCTTATCCTTCAACGTGTGTACCGTCTCGGGCCTGGCCTGGACGATGAACAGCTTGCCGGTTTCGCCGTCCTTGGCCCATTCGATGTCCATGGGTTTAAGGTATCCGGCCTTTGCCGAATAGTGATCCTCAATGACGCAGGCCATTCGGCCCAGTTCCACAACCTCCTCGTCCTTGAGCACCATACGGCGGCGGTCCTCGTCCGGTACGGCCACGTTTTTGGTGGGCTGTTTGGAATCCGTGGTGTAGATCATTTTTATGGCCTTGCCACCGGTTTTTTTCATGATGATGGGTTTGAAGCCCTGCTTGAGCGTGGGCTTAAACACGTACCATTCATCCGGATTGACCGCACCCTGGACCACGTTTTCCCCCAGTCCGTAGGCACCGGTGATGAATACCGCGTCCTGAAAGCCGGATTCCGTATCTATGCTGAACATGACACCGCTTGAGGCAAGATCGCTTCTGACCATCTTTTGCACGGCAATGGACAGGGCTATGGAAAAATGGTCAAAGCCCTTGTCTTCGCGGTAGGATATGGCCCGGTTGGTGAACAGGGAGGCAAAGCAGCGGTGACAGGCATCCACCAGGTCTTCCACGCCACGGATGTTCAAATAGGTGTCCTGCTGCCCGGCAAAACTGGCGTCAGGCAAATCTTCAGCCGTTGCCGAGGAACGCACGGCCACATCCACGTTCTTGCCGTATTCCCCTTCCAATTTGACATAGGCCTTGGCTATTTCCTTATACAACTCATCGGGGAATTCCAGACTGCGGATCAAATTCCTGACCCTGGCCCCACGTTCTTGAAGGTTGTCCATGTCGTGGGTGTCCAGGTCGGACAAGATTTCGCGAATTTTGTCCATGGCCTTGGATTTTTTCAAAAGATAGGTATAGGCGTGGGCGGTAACCGCGAAACCATTGGGAATGCTCACCCCCTTGGGGCTCAAATTACGGTACATCTCACCCAGGCTGGCATTCTTGCCGCCCACCAGAGGCACGTCATCAATGCTCAAATCCTTGAACCAGGCCACCAACGGCTTTTGATCCTTGTGCGTATCTTTGCCCATTTTTACCTCCGATTGTGTTCAGATTATGATTTGATCAATGTCCTCAGCACATCTTCTTTTCCAATAATGCCCAGCAATTTACCGTCCTGAACCACGGGAATGGTGTGAAAATGTTTTTCAACCATCATGGCTGCAATGTCACTGACCGATGTGTCCGGTGCGACGGTGACAGGGTCTGCGACCATGGCCTGGGCCACGGTGACGGCGGCTATTTTTTTCATTTCATTTTCTAATTTCTTGGATGAAGATAAGGGAATAATGCCGTCCAGAAATGTGAGAATGGGGGGCAAAGAGATGGTTTTCTGCTGGAAAATGAGATCACTCTGGCACAGAATACCTTTAAGCGTGCCGTCCCCATCCACTACGGGCACACCATTAATGTGGTTGTTTAACAGAAGTTCTACGGCTTGGGCGATGTCGGTCTCCGGGGTTATTGAGATGACTTCTTTTTCCATGATATCTTTAGCTGTTTTCATTTTTTATTTTCCTGGATAATGGGTTACAGGAGAACTGGAAACATACGTTTCTCCTTATTTTATATACCCTTAATAACAAAATCGCAATGGCGGTACTTTTTAAAGACAAAGCGAATTCATTCATTGTATCGGCTGTAAATTCAATGGCAGCCTTAATGCGTTCTTATTCACAGTAATGGGTAATACGACATTTATTTAGCCATCGTCTCGAGAACTGCCCTGACAACATCCTCTGGACCGGGTATAAAGACCTTTTCAAGGCTTGGTGCGACAGGTACCGGAATCTGTGGTGCACCAACGCGCTTGACAGGCCCCTTCAAATCATAGAAAGCCTCCTCGGCCACCATGGCGGCCAATTCCGCTCCAAAGCCGCAAAAACGGTTGGCCTCGTGCACGACAACCAGGCGCCCCGTCTTGCGGACCGATTCAAGGATACAGGTTTTGTCCAGGGGAACCAGAGATCGCAGGTCGATTACCTCACACGAAATGCCTTTCTCGGTTAAGGGCTCGATCGCTTTCATGGCAGTGTAAAGGGCCATACCATAAGCAATCACGGTGCAGTCGGTACCAGGTACGGCCACCCGGGCCTTACCCAGGGGGGTGCGAAAATCTGCGTCCGGGAACTCTCCTTTCATCCGGTAAAGCATCATGTCTTCCACTACGATAACCGGATCCGGGTCAAAGATCGCACTGAGAAGCAGCCCCTTGGCATCCTCTACAGTTGCCGGCCAAACGATTTTCAGACCCGGGCTGTGGGCGACCCACGCTTCCAGATTGTCAGAGTGCTGACTGCCGGCGCCAAACCCGACACCGGCTTTGACCCGAACGGTCAGTGGAAAGCTGGATTTACCGCCACTCATGTAGCGCAATTTCCCGGCGTGGTTGACCAACATGTCGCTGGCCAGGGTAATGAACGGGAAAAACATAATCTCCACAATCGGCCGCAGCCCCATGCAGGACGCCCCCACAGCGAGCCCGGCAATGGCCGCTTCACTGACCGGCGTATCTTTCACCCGACGTCGCCCAAATTTATCCAGAAGGCCGTGGGTTGGCATGTTGGGGTCGTTATGGATGGACACGCCCACCCCTTCTCCGGCAATAAATACGGTGTCATCCATATCCATGGCAGTGGACAGCGCGTCGTTTATTGCATTTCCAAACGTTTTTTGACTCATGGGATAACTCCTTTCAGCTATTGAACGCCTGGACGAATACATCTGTCATGGCGGTGTCGGATTCAGGATACGGGCTGGCCTCTCCAAAGGCAACAGCCGCTGCCACGTGAGCTTCGGCATCCTGTTCGATGCGTTGAATTTGACCTTTATCCAGAATGCCGGCGTTGAGAAGCGCCCGGCGATACCTTATTATCGGGCATTTGAGAGCCCACGCCTCCAACTCCTCCGGATTCACATAATGCTGGTGGTCCTGCTCGCCGTGTCCACGCATTCGATAGGTCATGGTTTCCATAAACGCCGGCCCCTTTCCTGAGCGGCAGTGCTCAAGCAGTTCAAGGCTTAGATGGTAGACCGCCTCCACGTCATTGCCGTCCACACACCGGCCGGGCATGTCGTATCCTTGGGCCCGCTTGTGGATTTGGCGTGCGGCGGAATGCTCTTCAGGCCGCTGGGCGCCGGCCCACCCGTTATTTTCACAGACGAACAGAATCGGCAATTTCCAGATGCCGGACAAATTCATTGCTTCGTGCACACTGCCTTCGGCCGCAGCGCCGTCACCGAAGAACACCACGGTCACACCGTTTAGCGCTTGATATTGCTGGGCAAAAGCAGCCCCAACAGCCAGAGGGGGGCCTGCACCAACCACTGTGGAGGTCATCGGGGCATTGATCTCAGGCACGGACAGGTGCAGGGTGCCGGCCTTGCCGTGGTTGACGCCGTCTGCCTTGGCCATGATTTCGGCCATCAACGAATTTAAGTCGGCGCCTCTGGCCAATAGATGGCCGTGACTGCGGTGATTACTGACGATGATGTCATCCGGCTCAAGGGCTGACACGACACCTGTGGCCACGGCTTCCTGGCCGTTGGCCAAAATCTGCATACCCGGCAATGGGTGAGATTCCCGGCAGAGGGCCACAATTTTTTCCTCGAACGTTCGAATTAAAACCATGCGGCTGAAAAATTGAATTTGAAAGTCCGAAGTGAGTTGTCTCTTTTTCATGGATCTCCCTTCTTTCTCCGAAGAGAACATCTGAATTTGGTTAAATATTAGTGCGGCCTCATGTCGCACCTTCGCAATTATGATGTGCGGCTATAACTATTCTCATATTATTTGATAGCTATACGTACGTCCTTAAAAGTTTGAAGAATATCCAACCATTTTAAGACAGGCTGGACCAGAAATAAAAATCAAAACATTTGAAGAATATCCTGACTGCCGCCCGGATGGCAAGAAAGAATTTGATACTAAATTTTGATTTTTATAGGGCATTAGGTCCATAGTCAGGATTAAATCTGCCATAGATGCGCCGAATTTTAAGTCACCAGCAAGGCACGTCAATAAAATCATATCCAAAAATATGGGCTAAGAGAGCGAAACGATAATCAAGACAAAAAATGGTTTACTAAGATCCTGGGCTATGTTACACGAATTTGTACCCTATATATTAAATAGTGAAGCATAGATTTTTTTCCAGTAAGCCGACATTCAAATTTTAACCAGAAGAAACGTTAGTCCATGTGCTTAATAGCACTGCAGCAAGGAGCTATTCATTTTACAACAACTTCTTGTTGGTTCCATCTCAGACCCAAGACGCAAAGGGTGATTTCACTCTCCTTTGCCGCAACCTGGCCGAAGAAGAAAGGGGAAGGACAGACGTGGGTTGCAGTCCTGCGAACGCTTTTTTTGTCAATAGTTGTATCTTTAACAATAATTTTCTTAGGATTTTAACGAAAAAGGAACGGTTATGAAAAAAGCTTTGACGATTTGTTTGGCAATGGTGATCGGATTCTGCCTGTCTACTGGCGCTATGGCTGCGGACGAAGGCGCAATAAAGGGAAACGTGGACGGAATCTCGGCCGGTATTGACGGCGGTAAAGCGCCTACCGACTACAAGCCGGGCGATTACGACCCGTACGTATTCATCATGGAGAAAAACGGAACGATGGTGGTCCATCCCAAAAAACAGGGGCAGAGCCTGAACACCGACGAATTCAAGCCGGTATACGACGCGCTTGTCCAGTCCACACCCGAGGGGCTATGGGTGGAATACGAGTGGGCTGGATCCGATAAAAAAACCTATGTCCGGACCACCTCAAGCGGATTGATCGTGGGAAGCGGCTACACGAAATAAAACACGATTAAAACCGGCCAGGTTTCACTGACAAAAAAAGCCAGGCGCGGGGCGAATACGCCCCGCGCCTTTTTTTGCGTCAGCCTTTACGGGGTAAACGCGCTCCACGAGTAAAGTCGATGCGTAAATGACCGATCTCGTGCAATACAATATCGTGATTATTCATGTTTATCTCTACGCAATAATGTCAGGTGCAAGGGACGTTTGTTGTCTCGTGCCGCCCGAAGTGACGCATGGGAAAATTTGATGTCCTGACATTTTGCAGATTCCATTTTTTGAGACAGATAAATGCCGGAATGTCCGCTGAAAAAATAGGCAAAAAAACAGGTGATGGCAAAATACGGCAGGCATTGCGCACCAAACAATTCCACGCCCATGATGGTACACGCCAGCGGAGTATTCGTGGCCCCGGCAAATACGCCAATAAACCCAAGCCCCGCCATCAAGTCAACAGGAAGGCCGAACAGGCTTGCCAACGCCGCGCCAAGGGTTGCCCCCACGAAAAAGAGTGGGGTAACCTCACCGCCCTTAAAGCCGCTGCTCAGGGTAATGGCAGTGAGCAGCAGCTTCCAGAACCAACTCCATGCGGTAATGCCGTCGCCCTTGAAGGCGTTAACGATGGAGGCACCGGTTCCATCCGCTGTGACAACACCAATCCCCAGATAGTCACGGGTACCGAGCAGATAGGAAATTACCAGCACCAAAGCCGCGCCGATAATTGGACGCACCCAGTAAGTGGGAACATATTTGGTAAACAAGTGACTGAGGGTGTGGGTCAGTTCGGCAAACAGATAGCCTGCCAAGCCGAAGAGAACCGAAGCAATCGCGACCTTGCCTGCGATCAGCGGGGTAATTTTTGCAACGGTATCATCCAGATGCAATGCTGCTGCGGTAATGGAATAATGGGTGTGATGAATGCCCCACATTGAGCAGGCCATATCGCCGAATATGCTTGCCATCAAACAAGGAATAAGCGCCTCGTAGCGCATACGCCCCAGGGTGAGTACTTCCAGGGCAAAGATGGCCCCGGTAAGCGGCGTACCGAATACCGCACCAAAACCTGCAGCAATACCACAGGTAAGAAAGGTGCTGGTGTCCTGACTGTTTAGCTTAAACAAATCTCCCAGTGCCTGGGCAATACTGCCGCCCATTTGCACAGCAGTCCCTTCGCGGCCGGCGGACCCGCCGAACAGGTGCGTTGCCACAGTGGCAAACAACACCAAGGAGAACATGCGCTTGGGAATACCGCCACCGGGTTCGTGAATATGTTCCATTACCAAGTTATTACCGCCTGCCGAGTTTTTTCCCCATTTGGTATACACAACAACAATGGCGATGCCTGCCAAAGGTAAGAAATATACAAGCCACGGCAACTGCCACCTGATTATTGTCGCCTGATGCAAGAGCCACAGGAAAAATGCAACAGCAGAGCCGACAGCACCCCCCAAGACTGCGGTAGCCAGCAGCCATTTTAGAACAAAACGCCCCAACGCAATGTGTTCTGAAGTATCCCAACGTAACGCCACACTATTTCTCCGCACGGTTGCCGGAAAGCCATCAACCGCTAATTTAAAGTTTAATTACTGATCACCGTCATCCCTGCAGTTTTTATTCCGCCTTCCCGAAAACACCCTGAAGCAACCTGTTATTAAGGTTGGCCAACCGGGGCTTCCCATCTTTAATCATTGTAATAGACGGTAAGGATACGGCAGCAAGAAGAAATAAAAAAAGCCGCGTAAGAAACGCAGCCGATAGATATAACCGTCTGCCCAATATCCCTGCCCGAACATATTCCATAAAAGGAAAATATCTCAACCAGGAGTTATCAGCTTTGCAAGCGGTTAAAGGGAAACCCCATTCCCTGATTCAGACCAGTTTAACCATAATCATTATTGGAATAATCCGGCCGTGAGTAACTCAACCATATGGTTTTATAGACGTTTATCTACTCTCCCCCTTACAGTTTGTCAACACAGAAAATTACGTTCAATTTTTTTCCCAACGGCAATATTTGGGTGGGCCTTACAGGTCCGGTCACGGGAAAATGGTGAAGCCCCACCGACATGCAGCACTTCTATCCATCATGAACTTTTTGAAAATTTCTTATGAACCTGTATGAAACATTTGAAATTGGCATTAAACTGCGGGCAGGTTACATGCAACTCATGCAACTGCGCTGATGAAGAGGACGGATTGACTTGAACTTCACGACATTTAATGTATAACAATAGTACCGTCTCGATCTAAATGGCGTGAAAATTATCATTAAATAAGGCTTTTCTTAAAAATCTGGAAGGAAATATTTTATGACCGTTATAATTGCATCTGCCGTATTTATTATTGCGTTATTTGTACTCAATCTGATTATCAGGCGCCTGAAAACACCAACGGTGTCATCAGGGCCCGTAGAGCAGTCCACCTCGGCCGCTGAAAAAAAAGACCCGGGTGCCGATTTTAAGCAAATTCTTGAGACCCTTATCAAGCTGAATCTTTTGATCCGGACCGACCGTGAGCTTTCCATGGACTTGATTTCAAAAATTGAATCCATTATTGACGATCTTAAAGCACTTATCCCGGATATGATCACACGTTATCCGGGGGAGACCCTGACCTATGAATTGAAAAAGATTGGGGCAACCCATCTGTTTAAAACCGTTAAAGAGTATCTCGACCTTTCCCCGGACAGCAGGCAGACCCAAAGGCATGCGTTTGAAAAAATCATTGAAAGCCTTCATGACGTATGCGTAAGATCCCGGGAAATTGTGGACAATAACGAAACCGCAGAATTTAAAACCATGGCCCATTTTCTTGAGGGTAAATTTTCATAAAGGAGAACATCTATGTCCAGTTTGGCTCAGGAACTTGCCAATGTTGCCGGTCAGGCTAAAGCACCTGTATTAGCAGAAGTTACACAAGTATCAGGGCAGGGGGCACTTACACCCGTCCAGGCTCCCAACCAACTGGTGCCGGTCCAGCCCGGTCACCTTGCTGTTGAAGATATCAAAACACTTGAAGAAAAGGCCGACAGTTTTGTGGAGAAGGTTCAAGCCGATCCGTCGGACTGGCAACTCGGCAATTTTGTATTTTCTCTGGGCAGGGAAGTCATGGAGAAAACCCAGGCCCAGGTCTCCCTTTACGACCGGAAAATGGGTTCTGTATTGAAAAGTGTGGCCGTTGAGGACAGTTCGCCTGTGGCAAAGAATATCCTGGCCATCAAAACCGAGCTGGATAAGGTCAATCCCACCATGGTGGCAAAAACGCAAATGCCCCTGCCTAAGAAGTTCATGGGACTTTTCACCCGTACCGTAAACCGTCTGCCCAAAGGAGACGAGATTCTGCGCGTCATTGCTGAACGTAAGGAAACCGTGAACTCCACCATTGACGGCATCCGTGACCATTTGCGCAATGAGGCAGACCAGGTGGCCTTTGATGCGGCGGAACTGTCCCAGATCTGTGATGCCTTAAAAGAGATCCAGCCGGCCCTGCAGGAACACATTTACATAGGACAGCTAATCTGGGAAAAGCTCTCCGCCCACCTTGACACGGTGGATGATCCCCGGGTCAAAGAGGCCCTGACCACCCTGACCTCGGATTTGGCCATGGCGGTTGTGGACCTGCAGACCATTGACAATTCCAATCTTCAGACCCGGTTCGGCGGAGAGATGATGGTTCGAAATTCACACCTGGTCCAGCGCCTGGTCCAACGTACGGACATGATCCTGGCCACGGCCGTGAAAAATGCCCTGGCCGTTCGGGTGGCCGCGGAACAGCAGATGGATACCTTGAAACACCTGGATATGGTCCAGCAGGCAGCAGCCGAGACCATGACGGACACGGCAAAGGTCATTGGTGATGCTGCGGTTAAAGGTGCAAAGATGAGCCAGAGTATGACCGTGAATATTGAAGCCCTGGAAGAGGCATGCAATACCTATGAACAGGCTTTTGAGGCCTACGCTGCCATTTCAAAGGAAACCATCAGCATTGCGTCCCAAAGTTCCAATGCCCTGGGTGTTATGAACGAACGTTTCAGGGCAAGGACAGATGCATTAACGTCAAGGCGTCAGGAGAACTAATTATGATATCCGTTTCCGACCAAAAATCCTTTGATCAGCGGTTTTCCCTGATCCGCACCTTGGCCCCGGACAAGGTATTGTCCCAGGAGGAACAGACCCGCCTGACCATCATGGATGCAGGGGTGGGCGACTGTTTTACCTGTTTTGGCAGCACCTATTTTATCCAGGAGATCAACAAATACCAGGAGGCCAGTGAGGACTATTCAAAGCTGAAAGATTACTTTGTCACCGAACTGACCTGCCTGTGCCTGGAAACCGGAGCGGTGGGCCATTTTGAATGGGAAATTGATGATGAATTAGAGGTGAGCATCACCCTGGACCAGACCAAATTCAAACGGTTGACCGATGATGAAGGCCAGCCCATTGATGAAGATGATCTGGACCAGATTGTCGATGATGAGGACAGTATTGTCTATGCCGGGGATACCTTTGACTATGACGATGACTGGGCTGCCGTGTACCGGCGCAACGACAAAGAAGAACAGGTTTATATGTATGAATTTGTCAATGATCGCTCGTCCATGTTTCTTACCATTGAGGAGTGGCAGGACGGGGACAAAGAGGAATACCGGATTTATATTTCCAAACCTGTGGATCCGGCTGAACTGACTTTTATTTCCAGGGGGGGAGACGAACCATGAGAGGTCGAACCTCCTGTGTTAAAACAGAACAAATATTCACAAGTGTGGTGCTTGTTTTGTTGGCTCTGGTTTTTTTGACCGGCTGCGGTCAGGGACTTTCCGATGCAGCCAAAACCCAGGCCAAAGCCGTAAAACAGGACTTGAAATCCACACAGGATTTCATCGAATCCCAGAAGAAAAAATATGACCGTCTGTCAGCGTCCCCGGATTTTTCTGCCCTGGCTAAGTATGCAGCCAGGGAAAAATGGGACATGGCATTTGCCAATGCCGGTACCACCCTGGCCCGGGCCCAGGAGGTGTATGATAAGGGGTTAAAAGTTACCCTCAAACAAAATAAACCCGAAGGCGAAGCCCAGGCCCTGGCCCAAATCAAACAGGTTAACTCGGTGATCCGGGAAGCCAAAGACCAGGCAAAAGCACCCTTCGAACGTGCAAGCCGGATCAAGGCGGCCATGACAGGGGCCAAGACCATGAAAACATCCGCCTTGGCCTCGGCAGATACTATTCTGTCAAAGGTGCAACGCCTGGCACAGGGCCCAGTGGCCAAGGCAACGGAAGCATTCCCCGGTTCAGAAGCCAAAATCACGGCCCGGTTTGCCCCCTTTTCCAAAATGGCGGACGACACAACGGCCAATACGGATATTGTAAAATCCCAGTATCAGGCCCATACCCAAGGAAATGCCGACTATGCCGCTTTTGTTACGGCAGCAGATGTCATTGAACAGGCAAAGAAGACGCTTTCCAAGGACGGGCCAACGTTTGAAAAGGATCTGGACCAGTTATACCAGAGTTATACCAAAATTCTTGAAGACATGAAGGTGGACTATTATGTTAACATCCATCGTGAATCCTGGAATGAAAGGTCAGATTCCTACAACCCCGGAATTTTTCTTTATACCGCTCAGGTCTCCCCGGCGGTTTTCCAGGTGTTAAACGAGTCTAACGCTGAGTCCATTGCAGATTTGTCTCCGGGTTATAGCGGGATGAATATACGGGTTACCCGGGGGCTGGAGTCCGCCTTTAAGGCGCTGAATCTTGACCTGAAAGCTGGCTGGCCTGATTCCCGGCATAATGCCGCCACATTCTATCTTGAAAGCACCAAATTAAAATATTTTCATAAATACCTTAAGGAAGAGAACGGGGAAACCTCGGAAACCGGATGGGAATTGGTGAATGCCTCTTTTTATGAACAAAACCTGGACAACCTGGGCATGGCTATTTTGTCCAAGCCCTATGGTGAGTTTGAACCTGATCCCCAGGCAGCCCCGCCCGGCATGGCCTATGTCGGCAATCCAAAATATGGGGAATGGAAAAAAGATGAAAGCGGCAGCAGTTTCTGGTCCTGGTACGGTAAGTATGCCTTTTTTTCCAACCTGTTCTTTTTTCCGTCCCATCACTACTCCTATGGATCATGGAACCGCTGGAACACGGGGTATAGACATCAAAAGCCCTATTACGGCCAAACCAGTACAGGATACACCTTCGGCTCCCGGGGGTCCCGTATGAAACAGTCACCACGGTACCAGAACAGCACCTTTTCAAAAACCGGCGGATTTAAAACCGCTTCTGCCTCGGTAAGGGGGGGTGCTTCGGGTATTAGGGGCGGTGGCCCCAAGTCAAAAGGTAAATAAGGAGAACAACTTATGAATTATACAGCAACCTTAATGGGGATGGGGCAGGGTGTGGGCTATGCCCTGGTGAGCATTTTATTCATTTTTCTGGCCAAAAAGCTGGATGACTGGCGGACCAAGGACTTTGATGACGACCGCCATATTGACGACGGCAATCTGGCCGTGGGGTTAAGGCGGGCAGGACTTTATCTTGGCATTGCCATCGGCATGATCGGGGCGCTGTCAGGGGAATCTGCAGGGTTCCGGACAGATATGCTCTATCTTTTCGTCGACGGTGTCCTTATTACAGGGTGTCTTTTCATTTCCCGATTCATCAACGATTTTATCATGATGGGCAATATGAATAACGACCGGGAGTGTGTCAAAGTATTTATCCTTGGAGACGGGCGTACCGCTACAGGCAATACCGCCCTTGGTATGGTGGAGGCAGGCATGTACATTGCCACCGGCTTTATTCTCAACGGAAGCATGTCCGGCAGCGGGGGCGGTTTTGTTCAGTCTTTGGGATCTGCACTGCTCTTTTTTGTTCTGGGCCAGGTTGTGCTCTTGGGGTTTGGTCTGGTGTATGAAATGATCAGCCCCTTTGACGTCCGGGATGAAATCAAGCAGAATAATCCGGCCGCAGGCATTGGTCTGGCGGGTATCCTGATCGCTCTGGGCATCATTTTGAAAGGCAGTCTTTCGGGGCCGTTTACCGGCTGGCTAAATGATATTGTCGGATTTTTGGTTTATACGCTGTTTGGTATGATTCTGCTGCTTGGATTCACTGCCCTTGTGGATCGGTTTTTGTTGCCTACCACTAATATTGCAACGGAGATTAAAGAGGACAAAAATGTTGCGGCCCTCGTGCTGGTTCAGGCGACCATCATTGCCGTGGCACTGATCATTTCCCATGCCATCTGATATATCGGGGAGCGCCCGGGAATCCGGGGGCTCCCAGCTCAACACGGCCTCGGCCCTGCTGTGCCTGTGCATGTTTGCATCCGGGGCCTGCGGCATCATCCTTGAGTACATCCAGGCAAGCCTGGCCTCCATGATCCTGGGCAATGCCTTTGAACAATGGGCTATGGTCATCGGGCTGATGATGTTCTGGATGGGATTCGGCAGCCTGATCCAGGCCCGGATTTCCAAGGAACGCCTGGTACATGCCTTTATCGGCATTGAAATTGCCCTGGCCCTTGCAGGGGGGTATTCGCCTACCCTGACTTATCTGTCCTACGGATATACCAGCCACTACAGCCTGGTGCTCTATTTTTTTGTGTCCGTGATCGGCATTCTCATCGGCCTTGAAATTCCGGTGATTATACGGATCAACAACGATTTTTCAAAGGAATTGTCCACAAACCTGGGCAATATCCTGTCCGCCGACTATATCGGGTCTTTGGCCGGGGCCCTGGTCTATGTGTTCATTCTGCTTCGCTTTTTTCCCATTACAGAAGCAGCTTTTCTAACCGCCGGCATGAACTTTTTTCTCGCCCTGATTACTTTTCTTTATTTTACCCGTAAACAAATCATACGGCGAAATATTCCATTGCTTGTGATCATGGCAGCCACCTGTGTCGCCGTGATTTTTGGATATATGAACAATCGTAAGTGGCAGATTACCAACGAACAGTCCCTGTATGATGACCCCATTGTGTATTCTAAAACCAGCCGGTACCAGCACATCGTTATTACGCATTTCAAGCCCCTGGACGAAGTTCGGCTTTTTTTAAACGGAAATCTGCAATTATGCAGTACGGACGAGGCCCGGTACCATGAGTCCCTGGTTCATCCGGCCATGGCCCTGGCCCAGGCCCGCCGCCGGGTGCTGATTCTTGGGGGCGGTGACGGGTGCGCGTTAAGGGAAGTGTTAAAATACCCGGATGTTGATCAGATTACCCTGGTGGACCTGGACCCGGCTATGACAACCCTTGCCGCCACCCATCCGCTGTTGTCCCGGCTCAATGATTATGCGTTTGACAACGCCCGGGTGACCACCCTGCCGGGTCCTGGAATTTCACCGGGGGATTTTCGTCAGATATACCAATCGACGTCAGACAGGAAAAGAAAGCCCACCGATCCCCGCCACGTGGCCGAGGTCCGTATCATGAACCTGGATGCAGACAAGTTTCTGGAACAGGTCAAGGGCGTTTGGGATGTCATTATCGTGGACATGCCGGATCCGTCCACACCGGAATTGACCAAACTCTACTCAAAGGAATTTTACCTTAAAGTCAGGCATAAGCTGGCAAAAAACGGCATTGCATCCGTCCAGGCCACCTCCCCGTACCTTGCCAAGGAAAGCTATCTTTGCATTGGCAGGACATTGACCGCGGCCGGATTTTTTATTTTGCCGTACCATGAAAATGTGCCTTCGTTCGGTGACTGGGGCTGGTTTTTATGCACCCGTAAAGATTGGAACAACGGCTTTGGTAAACAACGAATTGCAGAACTTGAGTTTACTGTTACCACTCGGTTTCTAACGCCCGAGGTTTTTAGGCGCGAGCTTGTATTCGGCAAAGATATGAACCAAAGCCGTCACGCCGAAATCAACACCCTTCTTTTTCCTGTGCTGTTATCCTACTACAATCACGAATCCTGGCTTTTGGAGTAGTGTTTGGACCGCTCGCCCGTTGAATGTAAAAAATTATCGGAAAGGCCCTATTCCTCTTCGGGGGGTGGATGTGCTATAGGTGGCTTGATTTTTTTGGGGCTTGATTAGAACAGCCATGGGCTGATCCGGTTTTTCACCGTGAAGAATACACATGGATCCGGCTCAGAATGGCCGGAGAAAGTGAGATTGATGAAAAACCGGAAAGGGAGGACGCAAGAAAAAAGTTTCTGAAATTTTTCATGGAGAGCAATTCTAATCATTTGAGGAATACTGGTAAAAACCGACTTATAAACCAAGGAAGACTTATGCCCAAGCGAAACGATATCAGCAAAATACTCATTATTGGATCCGGGCCCATCATCATCGGCCAGGCATGTGAATTTGACTATTCCGGTACTCAGGCCTGCAAAGCGTTGCGCGGTCTTGGCTATGAAATCGTATTGGTTAACTCCAATCCGGCCACCATCATGACCGATCCGGGTACCGCAGACATTACCTATATTGAACCGCTGAATCTCAAGACATTGACCCGGATCATCGATAAGGAAAGGCCCGACGCCCTGCTGCCCAACCTGGGCGGTCAGTCGGCATTGAACCTTTCTTCTGAACTCCACGAGGCCGGTATCCTCGAACAATACGGGGTCAAGGTTATCGGCGTGGATATGGACGCCATCAAGCGGGGGGAAGACCGCACGGCCTTCAAACAGACCATGGAGCAGCTGGGCATTGAGATGCCCAGGAGCCGGACGGTTAATACGGTTGAAGACGCCGAAGACATTGCCGAGGAGCTGGGGTATCCGGTGGTGATCCGGCCGGCTTACACCATGGGGGGCACCGGCGGGGGGCTGGTCTATAATCGAGAGGAGCTTCAAACTATTGCGGCTCGCGGCATTGCGGCCAGCATGGTCAACCAGATCCTGGTGGAAGAGTCGGTGCTGGGCTGGGAAGAATTGGAACTGGAAGTTGTTCGGGATGCCAAAAACCAGATGATCACCGTCTGCTTTATCGAGAATGTGGATCCCATGGGGGTTCACACGGGCGACAGTTTCTGTACCGCCCCCATGCTCACCATTGATGAGGCCCTTCAGCAAAAACTGCAAAAGTATGCCTATGATATTGTGGAAGCCATTGAAGTGATCGGCGGCACCAATGTTCAGATGGCCCATGATCCCAAAACCGGCCGGGTGGTGGTGATCGAGATCAATCCGCGCACATCCCGTTCCTCTGCCCTGGCCTCCAAGGCCACGGGATTTCCCATTGCTCTTGTCTCTTCTCTTCTGGCCGGTGGTTTGACCCTGGACGAAATTCCCTATTGGCGGGACAAGACCCTGGACAAGTACACGCCTTCCGGTGATTATGTGGTGGTCAAATTCCCCCGCTGGGCCTTTGAGAAATTTGAAGGGGTGAAAGATGTCCTCGGCACCCAGATGCGGGCCGTGGGGGAGGTGATGTCCATCGGCAAAACCTACAAGGAAGCTCTGCAGAAAGCGATCCGAAGTCTTGAAATTGATCGGTCCGGGCTGGGGTTTGCCAAGGATTTCAACGAAAAACCCTTGGAAGAGCTCATGGAGATGTTGAACCAGCCCAGCAGCGAGCGTCAGTTCATCATGTACGAAGCCCTGCGAAAGGGTGCTGATATCCAGACCCTTATCGACAAGACCCATATCAAGGCCTGGTGGATCGAACAGATGAAGGAGCTGGTGGATCTGGAGGAAGAAATTATCTCATACCGGGGTCGGATCCTGCCGGATGCCCTGTTGATCCAGGCTAAAAAGGACGGCTTTGCTGATAAATACCTGGCCCGGCTGCTTGATCTGCCCGAAGCTGAAATTCGGGAAAAACGGCTTTTCCTTGGATTGGCAGAGGCATGGGAACCGGTACCGGTAAGTGGGGTTGACAATGCCGCCTATTATTACTCCACCTACAACGCTCCGGATCAGGTAGCGGTGAGCAGCCGCAAAAAAATCATGGTGCTGGGTGGCGGCCCCAACCGCATCGGCCAGGGAATTGAGTTTGATTACTGCTGTGTTCAGGCTGCCTTCGCCATACGTGATGCCGGCTATGAGTCCATCATGGTCAACTGCAACCCGGAGACGGTTTCTACGGATTACGACACATCGGACAAGCTCTATTTTGAACCCCTGACCGTGGAAGATGTGCTGAGTATCTATGAAAAGGAGCAACCCGAAGGGGTTATCGTTCAATTCGGGGGACAGACCCCGCTGAATATCGCTGATGAGCTGGCCCGGGCCGGTGTAAAAATTCTTGGGACCACGCCGGAGACCATAGATCTGGCTGAAGACCGAGACCGTTTTCGTAAAATCATGCGCAAACTGAGCATCCCCCAGCCCAAAGCCGGAATGGCCGTTAATGTTGAAGAGGCGCTGAATATTGCCGATACCATCGGCTATCCCCTGATGGTTCGACCTTCCTATGTTCTGGGTGGACGTGCCATGGAGGTCATCCACGACGATGAGATGCTCAAACATTACATGGCGGCGGCCGTGGATGTCACACCCGAGCGCCCCATTCTCATCGATAAGTTCCTGGACAACGCCATCGAGGCAGAAGCAGATGCCATCTCCGACGGTAAGGAGGTGTTTGTTCCCAGTGTGATGGAACACATCGAACTTGCCGGTATCCATTCCGGGGATTCCGCCTGTGTGATTCCGCCGGTGAGCATTCCCCCCAGACACGTTGAAACCATAACGGACTACACCAAAGCCATTGCCTCGGAACTCAACGTGGTCGGGCTGATGAACATCCAGTACGCCATCCACAACGATACGGTCTACATTATCGAGGCCAACCCCCGGGCGTCTCGAACCGTACCCCTGGTTTCCAAGGTGTGCAACATTTCCATGGCTCGCCTGGCCACCCAACTGATGCTTGGCCAAACCATCGAACAGCTGGAATTGAAGCATCAAAACATTCCCCATTTCGGCGTCAAAGAGGCGGTTTTTCCGTTTAACATGTTTCCCGAAGTGGACCCCGTACTTGGACCGGAAATGCGATCCACTGGAGAGGTTCTGGGCATGGCCGACAGTTTCGGGCACGCGTTTTTCAAATCCCAGCAAGCGATTCAGCTTCCCCTTCCCCTCGAGGGAAGCGTGTTGTTCACCATCGCAGACCGTGACAAACAAGCAGCCCTTGAGGCGGTGCGATTGTTCAAAAACCTGGGCTTCACCATAGTTGCCACCCAAGGTACTTATGCGTTTCTGGTGGAACAGGGCATCGACTGCAACCTGGTAAATAAACTGGGGTATGACCGGCCCAATCTCATTGATGAGATCAAAAACGGAAATATTCAGCTGGTCATCAACACCCCCAGCGGCCGGCAGAGCCAGAACGACAGCTCATATATCCGTAAGTCTGCCATTCAATACAATATTTTGAACATCACTACCACCCCGGCTGCGGTGGCAGCCGCGAAAGGCATTGCCGCGCGTAGAAATGAACCCTGCAAGGTGAAATCCCTGCAGGAATACCACGCTGACCTGAAAGATTAATTCCCTGAAAGCAGAAGGCCGTCCTTGTTGTGAACGGCCTTCCCCCACCCCCTTATTAAATCAAAACTGATTTTTGCCCGTATTCAAGGCGCATCAATGGGAGCATTGAGCCATTGATGCAACCAAGAAGACGGGCAAAAAGAAAAGCCATGCGGCAAATGAAATTTTAGTGGACCGCCACACAATTGCGAATCGGCTAAATTTATAATTGCTGCCCATTTTTTTAGAATTTGACTCATCTACCCATATCCACTATTTTTTGTTTCTAATGGTTACTCTTTGCTGAAATTTAAACCGTGTGGTCCATGCAGGTGTGCTATGAAAACAAAACCAAGCCCGGATCAGGCCGGACATGACATACTGACGCAAATAGACCGGATCCCGGCGGATATGATGTGGTTGTTCACATTTTCCCGCCTGTGCCGCCGCGCTATGCTTCATGCCTCTGACGCCACCGAACTTCTGGATGCAATTGTGAGCGCGGTGGAAAATCAGACACCTTATTATACGGTTTCTTTCAAATCTGTTCTTTATCCTGAATCCGTCTTAGGCAAGGGTGATGCGTGCGCTTCCCATACCGGTATGGACGATTTGTCCCTTTTTCCCGGAACCTGTGTAAAACCAGAAACAAAAAGCCTTAAGACGGTCACGGATACGGATTTTCCAAAATCCGTGCAAAAACGCCTCGGGCTAAAAAGCGGGACTCTGGCCACGGCGTTTTCTTTCTCCATAAATGACCCTCGTGAAAAAGGGGACAAGTACCAGGTTTTTTACGCCCCCAAGGGGTATGTGCCTGATGCACTGGAGATTGGGGTTTTAGAAGAACTTGGGGCAGAACTTGGCAAAACCCTGCACCGGCTGCACAGGGACAGGGGGGTGGAAGAACAGCTCCTGGAGCTGACCCGGGAAAAGGAGATGTACCACAGCGTTTTTGAAAACACCGGCACCGGCACCATCATCATTGATCCGGATATGCTGATTCTTTATGTGAATGCCAAATTCATGAACATGGTGGGGCTTGAGCGCAATGAAATCGAGAACCGGATGCGGTGGTCCCAGTTTGTGGTGCCCGGCGACAATGAAATGATGCAAAATTACCATTATGGTCGGCGAAAGGGGATTCCCGGCATTCCCACCGAGTACGAGTGCCGGATTTTTGCCAAGTCCGGGGACATCCGGTATATCGATATGAAGGTGGGCATGATTCCCGGGACCGGCAAAAGCATTGCTTCGTTTATGGATATCACAAAAAGAAAACTTGCCCAGAACCGCCTGCGACAAAGCGAGGCCCGGCTTAGTGATATCATTCGCACCTTTGAAGGATTGATTTATACGACATCTAAAGATTACCGGGTTGAGTTCATGAATAACGTGTTGCAGGACAAAGCCGGCCGAAGCGGTGTGGGTGAAAAATGCTATCGGGTGGTTCATGGGCTGGATTCCCCCTGTCCCGGGTGTCATCTTGAAGATGTGCTTTCAGGAAAGACCCGCAGGTGGGAACTGAAAAGCCCCCGGGACGGCCAATGGTACTGGTCAATCCAGTCTCCGGTCTACGATAACCGGGGACGGATTGTCAAAGCCCAGACCATCCATATAGATATCACCGACAGAAAACGCCGGGAGGAGAAGATCAGCGAAGATGCGGATCTGCTCAGAAATGAAAACATCGTTCTTCGGTCCGCCATGAAGGAGCGGTATCGGTTTGAAAATATCGTGGGCAAAAGCCGGGTCATGCAGACGGTGTATGAACTGGTGGTACGGGCAGCCGCAAGCAATGCCCATGTGATTATCTATGGCGAATCGGGAACCGGAAAAGAGCTGGTGGCCCGGGCGATTCACAATTTGAGCAACCGTTGTGAAGAACGGTTTGTGCCCGTCAACAGCGGGGCGATTAGTGAACATATTATAGAAAGTGAGTTTTTCGGCTACCGCAAAGGGGCATTCACCGGCGCTGAAAAGGACAAGGAAGGGTTTCTTGGCACGGCTGACGGCGGCACCCTGTTTCTGGATGAAATCGGGGATATCGGCCCCAATCTCCAGGTTAAGCTACTCCGGGCTATTGAAGGCGGGGGATACACCCCTGTGGGTGGTAACCGGGTGATTAAACCTGACTTGAGAATTGTGGCTGCCACCAATAAGAACCTCAAACGCCTTGTGGACAAAGGATTGATGCGGGAAGATTTTTTTTACCGGGTGCATATTATCCCCATTCGCCTGCCTGCCCTGCGGGACCGCAAGGAGGATATTCCATTGCTGGTGGACTACTTTTTATCCGCCTTTGATGATGGGGGACAGGTTCCCTCCATGGGAGGCAAAATGATGGAGGCCTTTCTTCGGCACGACTGGCCTGGAAATGTCCGGGAACTTCAGAACGTTCTGCACCGTTACATGACCTTGGGGGAAATTGACTTTATGGGGAATTCGTCTGATCGTACGGCAGACGGACCGAAACAGACCCGTTTTATTCGGGAATCCCCAGATTCTTGCGGGCCTTTGAATGATATTGTGGCGGAATTTGAAAAGGGGGTCATCCTGAACGCCCTGGAGGAAAATCGGTGGCAAAAGGCCAGGACGGCGATTGCCCTGGGGATTCACAGAAAGACCCTGTTTACTAAAATGAAAAAATTTGGACTTGAATAGCCTCAAACCGTGGCTGTATAACCACGTCTTCGTAATGCCCTGAATTTTAATGAGATTATTTATATTTATATGGTGTTTTTTCTTTTGCGTGGCGGTATTGCCACGTATCTTCATCGGGCTGCCTGCCCCTAAAATAGATCTAACATAGAAAAATAGAATTTTAAATCAATTAGTTAATAAATAATATGACTGGTTGGTATAATTGTTGATTGCCATATCCGAGGCTTTTAGAACAGTCGTTCAGTTTTTTTTAGAACCCATGGGTGTAAAAATTTAAGATGCCCGTGACCGCTTGTAACCAAAGCTTTTATAAAGGAAAAGTCTTATGGCACAATTGATTGCAGATCGAAGGGATGTGGATTTCGTATTACATGAACAACTGGGCGTGGACAAATTAAGCAAGGATGACCGCTTTGCCGAGTTCGGGAAAAAGACCGTTGATTTAATCGTAAGCGAAGCCAGAAATCTTGCAATTAAAGAGATCCTGCCTCTTCAAACGATAAGCGACGAAGGCTGCTCGTTTAATGCCGGTGAAGTAAAAGTACCCAAGGTCTTTCACCGTGCTTATGAAGCGTATAATGAAGGTGAGTGGCTGGGAATGACCGATGATCCCGAATGGGGTGGGCAGGGGATGCCGCATACCGTTGCAATGGCCGCCAATGAGTATTTTTACGGGGCTTGTAATTCCTTTATGCTTTACAATATGCTCACCCATGGCGCGGCCAAACTTGTGGAGAAGTTTGGCACGGATGATCAAAAGCAAATCTACCTTAAAAATATGCTGTCGGGAAAATGGTCAGGCACCATGCTTTTGACCGAGCCTGATGCAGGCTCCGACCTTGCCGCCGTAGCGGCTACGGCCAAGCCAAACGGGGACGGCACCTATTCTTTGTCCGGCAACAAGATTTTTATCTCCGGCGGGGAGCACGACATGGTGGAAAATATCATCCATCCCGTTCTGGCCCGCATCGAAGGCGCGCCCGAAGGCATTGCCGGCATTTCCTTGTTTCTGGCACCCAAATTCAAGGTGAACGCGGATGGCAGTCTGGGCGAATTCAATGATGTGGTCTGTACTGGCATTGAGCACAAAATGGGCCTGCACGGCAATGCCACATGTTCTTTGACCCTGGGGGGTAAAACCGGGTGTGTCGGCACGCTTTTGGGCCAGGAAAACAAAGGCGTTGCCGCCATGTTCGAGATGATGAATGAAGCCCGCCAGATGGTGGGACTCCAGGGGTTTGCCAACGCGTCGGCCTCATATATATATTCCCTTAATTATGCCCGGGACCGGATTCAGTCCCGTGAACTCAAAGCCCCGGCTGGTTCAAAACCGGTGTCCATCATCCGGCATCCTGATGTGAAACGCCAGTTGATTACCATGAAAGCCTATGTGGAAGGGCTGCGCAGCCTCAATTATTTTTGCGGTATGTGTCATGATATGGTTACCGTGTCCACGGATGCGGATCAGAAAACCCATTATGAATATCTACTGGAGGTCCTGACACCCATTATTAAAGGGTATGGCACGGACAAGGCCTTTGAGGTGTGCAACCATGGCATTCAGATTTACGGCGGATACGGTTTTATTGAGGAGTTCCCCGTGTCCCAGCTGCTGAGGGATTCCAGAATTTTTATGCTGTACGAGGGAACCAACGGTATTCAGTCCATTGATCTTTTAGGCCGGAAACTTTCCATGAAAAAAGGCGCGGCTTTCAATGCCTTTTTGGAGGAGATCAAGAAAACGTTTGTTTTTGCCAAAGCAGCGGACGGCCTTGACGATCTTACCGCCCGGTTGGAAGGCTTTTTCAATACTTACTCAGAGGTGGCTGCCGAACTGCAGGCCAAATCCAGGTCGGAAGAATTTTTGACTGCCTATGCGTTTTCATACCCCTTCATGGAGGTCACAGGCGATCTTGTCATGGCCTGGATGCTTTTATGGCGGGCCGCAACTGCTACAGCCAACAAGGGCAAAAAGAAAAAAGACAACATGTTCTACGACGGACAAATCAAAACCGCCCGGTTTTTTATCAACCAGATCCTTGGGATGACCGCAGGAAAACTGGATGCGCTTAAGGCGTTTGATAATGCCGTGGTTGAGATGGATGAGGCTGCTTTTGGAAGCAAGTAGCAGGACTTTTTAAGCAAGCAGGCTGTTACAGACTGTTAATTGTTGTTCAAGCTCAAGGCGTATGAAATTTTTAACCGCATGAATATATACCATATTTTGAGGCTTAAAAATTTCATACAACGTAGAGATTGGGCAAAAAGTGACGTTTCGGAGCAGCCTGCAAGGAGAAGTGTTATGAAAGATGTGGTTATTGTCAGTGGCGCCCGAACTGCCATCGGCAGTTTTGGCGGGGTATTAAAAACAGTCTCATCAGTGGATTTAGGCGCTCTTGTTATCCGGGCCGCTATGGAAAGGGCAGGGCTTCGGCCCGAAGTTAGTGAAGATATGATGGCCTTTGCACCGGATAAATTAAGAGACAGGGGCATGACCGAGCTGGAAAAAGGTTACGGAAACTGGAATGTCGATGCCACCCCTATTGCTGTGGATGAGGTGATCATGGGCAATGTGCTGCAGGCAGGCCAGGGCCAAAGCCCCGGCAGGCAGGCCATGATCCGGGCGGGTGTGCCCAAGGAAACCTATGGCTTTACAGTGAATAAAATTTGTGGGTCTGGGCTGAAGTCCATTGCCATTGGCGCTTCATCCATCATGAGCGGCCAGGCCGATGTGGTGATCGCCGGCGGCCAGGAGAGTATGAGCAATGCGCCTATGGCCATGACGCGTGCCCGGTGGGGATATCGCATGGAGGTGTCCGGAAAAGGGGATATCTATGATCTGATGGTGTATGACGGCCTCTTTGAAATCTTCAACGGATACCACATGGGCGTGACGGCTGAGAACATTGCGGAACTTTATAATATCTCCCGACATGACCAGGATAAGCTGTCCTGCCTCAGCCATGCACGAGCCCGGGCTGCCATTGAAAACGGCATCTTCAAAAAGGAAATCGTGCCGGTGACCACCCGTAGCCGCAAGGCCGAGGTGATTGTCGATCAGGATGAGCGGCCCATGGAAACTTCTATGGAAAAGATGGGCAAGATGAAACCCGTGTTCAAAAAGGACGGCTCCGTTACGGCGGGTAATGCGTCGGGTATCAATGATGGTGGTGCCGCCGTGGTCATGATGAGCGCAGACAAGGCCAAAGAACTTGGTTTGACGCCCTATGTCAAGATCAAAGGGTTTGCCACAGGCGGCGTGGATCCGGCGTATATGGGGCTGGGGCCGATTCCTGCAGTGCGCAGGGTGTTGAAATCCACGGGCATGTCCATAAATGACATGGACATCATTGAGCTGAACGAGGCTTTTGCGTCCCAGGCTTTGGGATGCATGATGGAGCTGGACATTGATCCTGAATTTGCCAATCAGCTGGGCAGCGGGATCTCCCTGGGACATCCCATCGGTTGCACCGGGGCCCGGCAGATGGTTACCTTGATCCATGAGATGAAGCGGAAAGGTTACGGCACAGGGCTTGTGTCCATGTGTATTGGCGGAGGTATGGGGATGGCCATGGTCGTGGAAAACATGACTAAATAAAAATAGATTTGATGAAAGGTCATAATTAGATGAAAAAAATATGTGTCATCGGTGCCGGCACCATGGGAGCCGGAATCGCCCAGGTCTTTGCCGTCAATGGCTATATGGTGGTGTTGCGGGATATTGAACAGGAATTTATTAACAACGGCATTTCGATCATCTCCAAAAATTTGAGCCGCATGGCATCCAAGGGCAAATTGGAAGAGGTCATGATCCAGCCGATTCTTTCCCGGATTATAGGTACCACAGATCCTGAAAATGCCCAGGATTGCGATCTTGTGCTGGAAGCTGCCGTGGAAAACATGAAGATCAAAAAGCAGATTTTCAGTGAACTTGACAATATCTGCAAACCGTCAACCATTTTGGCCACCAATACCTCTTCCCTTTCCATTGCCGAGGTGGCCACGGCCACAAAACGTCCGGATAAGGTGATCGGCATGCACTTTTTTAACCCGGCACCTGTTATGGCACTAATAGAGATCATCAAAGGGGTTGCCACTTCCGACGAGACATTTGACGCTGTAAAGGCATTGTCCCTGGATCTTGGCAAGCAGCCGGTACAGGTGGATGAAGCACCGGGGTTTGTGGTGAACAGAATATTGATTCCCATGATTAACGAAGCCGCCGCCATCTATGCCGAAGGCGTTGCCAGTGCCCAAGATATTGATACGGCCATGAAACTGGGTGCCAACCATCCCATAGGTCCCCTTGCCTTGGGAGACCTGGTCGGATTGGATGTCTGTCTGGCCATCATGGATGTCCTTTACGAAGAGTTTAAGGATCCCAAGTACAGGGCCACACCGCTGCTGCGAAAATATGTCCGTGCCGGTTGGCTCGGTCGAAAAAGCGGTAAAGGTTTTTTTGACTATTAAAATTCTCTAACATTATATCCATGGGCTGACCTGGTTTTTCACCATGGTTCAGCCCACTATGTTGTATAAAATCGTATAGATCCTTCCAGGTCATTGGCCCGGGGCTGGATGGGTTTAACCATTTTTCCGCCCTCATTTTCAGGGGCAAATCGTGAAAGAAGGCTATGAAACCCGTAGCAAAACCAATCATACACCCCATACAAAAAAATAAGGTCGGAAAATTAAAAATGAAATTTTTATCTGTCTTTTTAATTAAACTTCCATTAAATTCATAGAGAATTAATCAATTGGTTCTGTAGCTTTTTCCCAAAAAGGAAAATTCGTTTGAATAGAGCTAAACATTTTTACTCCACGTTTGTTTTCATATTATTTTTTCTTATTTTATCCTGTCCAGGTATGAACGCCCATGCAGAAAAAAATATCCGTGTCGGGTATTTTGAAAAAAGTCCCATCATTTTTACAACAGAGAAAAAAGAAGCCAAGGGCCTGGCGGTTGATTTTTTAAACGATATTGCCCTGGAGCAGAACTGGAAGCTTGAATTTATTAAAGGAAATTTTTCCCAGATCCTGGAAAGAGTCATGTCAGGTGAAATCGATCTTATGGTTCCCATTGGCTATACGCCGATGCGGGACAGGGAAATGGATTTTACACAGAGTGCCTTTTTTGAAACCTGGGGGTGTTTATACACCCTTCACAGGGGGGTGATCAGGACATTCTCGGACCTTGAAGGGAAACGAGTCGGCCAGGTGAGGTCATCCTTGTTTAATACCGTATTTAGAAAAATGATGAATGATTTGAAAATTCGTTGCGAATTTGTTGAAGTTCAAGGATATGCTGAACTTCTCAACGGTTTGTTATCAGGAGAATTTGATGGGGCTGTCGGGGAGCGGCTTGCTATACTTTTTGTCGACCGGGAACAGGCCAGAAAGATAAACCAGGCTGTTGTTTTTAACCCCTTCTCCCTGCATTTTGGTGCTGCCGAAGGTGATCCCAACGATTTGCTGGCTCCCATAACTCGCTATATCAGTGCTGGGAAACAGGCTCCCGATTCAAGGTTTAACAGATATAAAAATTACTGGCTGTCCAATGTCACAGTCGGTGTTTCCCCGGTTTTGCTGTCGCTGGTGTGGGTTTTTATTTTGGTTTTGCTGATATTGGCCGGATATATCTGTTCACGTATCCCTGTTGTGAGACGCTTTCTGGGGATGACCGAAATTGTTCAGCACAGGGTCAGCAGCAATATTCTCATCGTAACCATAGGCATTGTATTTCTTCTCTGGGGAGGGGATGTTTTTTTACAATACTATGCCATAGAAGGATCCATATCATTTTTAGACGCCATATTTTCGATCCATAATCCCCAGAAAGTCCTCATGCGATTTTTGATTATTATGATTATCCTGGCCGCCGGTATCCTTATTTCCAGGGTGTTTTCCAGGCTGGCAGATCAGCATGACCTGACCAAAAAACAGGAAGAGATACTAAACCTGGCATTGTATGCGGCCAATGATGGTGTCTGGGACTGGCATCTGGATAAAAGTGAAATTTTTTATGATGACCGGTATTACACCATGGCCGGGTATGAGCCCCGCGAGTTTCCATGCTTGTTCCAGGAATGGGAAAAAAGGATTCATCCCGATGATGTCAGAGTAGTCAAAAAAGCCATCAATGATTATATCCTGGGAAAACTGGATTTTTTTGATCAGGAATTCAGGTTTCGGCATAAAAGCGGCCATTATTTCTGGATCCGTTCCAAAGGAAAAATCGCTGCCCGGGATAAAGACGGTTCCCCGGTCCGATTTATCGGAACCCATTCGGATATTGATCAGATAAAACAGGCGGAAAAAGCAAGGGATGAAGCCTATAAAATTATCAACAACAGCCCAATGGTCGCTTTTATATGGAAAAATGAAACCGGCTGGCCCGTTGAATTTGTGACGGATAATATTGAAACGGTTTTGGGTTACCAGACTCATGAACTGCTGTCCGGCACTATTCAATATGAACGACTGATCCATCCCGAAGACCGGGAAAGGGTAATACAGGAAGTTTGTGAGTACAGCCTGGATGAGAACTGTGAAGCTTTTATTCATCATCCCTACCGGCTGTTTACTAAAAATGGAAGAATCCGGTGGATGGACGACCGGACCTATATTAAAAGAAATCAGGTCGGAGAAATAACCCATTATCAAGGCGTTTTGTTGGATATTACAGATCGAAAACAAATGGAAGAAATTATGGTCCAGAATGAAAAAATGCTTTCTGTGGGAGGTCTTGCTGCCGGCATGGCCCATGAAATTAACAATCCTCTGGCCGGGATGATACAGACCGCTGAAGTGATGGGCAACCGTCTGCGGGCCCAATCAAAAATTCTGGCTAATGAAAAAGCAGCTCTTGAACTTGGTACCAGCATGGAAACCATTGAAGCGTTTATGGATGCCAGGGGAATTTATAGAATGCTGACAGCGATCAAAGAATCGGGTAAAAGGGTCGCCGAGATTGTCTCCAATATGCTCAGTTTTGCCCGAAAAAGTGATGCTGTGGTTTTATCTCATGATATAGGGCAACTCCTTGACAAAACCCTTGAACTTGCAACAACAGACTATGATTTAAAAAAGAATTATGATTTTAAAAAGATTCAGATAAAAAGGGAATATGATCCGGACCTCCCCCCGGTTCCTTGTGAATCGGCTAAAATTCAACAGGTCTTATTAAATGTTTTTAGAAACGGTGCCCAGGCCATGCAGACTGCCGGAGTTGAAAATCCGACATTTACCATTCGCACAAGTCTGGACCGGACCCGGGATAAAGTCTGCATGGAAATCCGGGATAATGGTCCCGGCATGGATGAGCATGAGCAGAAACGGATTTTTGAACCTTTTTATACCAGCAAACCCGTGGGGTTAGGCACTGGTCTGGGGCTCAGTGTCTCTTATTTTATCATCGTGGAAAATCATAACGGTGAGATGAGAGTGGAATCCAGGCCCGGGCAGGGTGCTAATTTTTTTATTCTCCTGCCGGTTTCCACTGTGTAGTCCGGATGGAAACAGTCATGTCTGAATTATGAACCTTTAAGGGCCTGTTTAAAAAAAAGGAGGCTTAAAATGTCCAAAAGAATTTCTCCGGCATGGTGGCCGGTTTTAGGGGTGGCGTCTCCGGTTCTTTTTCCCCTGCTGTTTATTAAGAATCGCCGCTATAAACAGAACATTGAAAAATCGCGGAATTTAAATAAAACGCGTATGGGAAACGCAAGTTTCCTGGAATTGCCTGAGCTTGAACAGTTTGAGTTGACCGTTCTTCTGGAACGAAATGCAGCCCCGGGCTTTTTGGGTGCCCCTGGCGTTTCCTATTTAATCAAAACAGATAAGGGGTCTATACTCTTTGATTTGGGGTTCGGCCCTGAAATGCCGGCTTTGGCCCACAACGCAGCAAAGTTGAATTTTAAGCTTAATCAGGTTGATGCATTGGTCATATCCCACCTGCATCCGGATCATATGGGTGGATTTAAAGCGGTTCGTAATAATCAGATCGCCATGCCCCATGAATTTGGTCAAGGCAATGGAATGATCTGTTTTACACCGGTCAAGGTTGGTGCTGAAGGGTTTGACACCCAGATTGTTCAAAGCCCCCGCATGCTGGCGGCAGGCATTGCTTCCACCGGTCCCCTGGCAAGAAGCCTTTTTCTTATGGGATGGACCGAAGAACAAGCCATTGTTGCCCGGCTTAAGGACAAAGGACTGGTCGTGATTACCGGATGCGGTCATCCAACCATCGAGACCATTATTCAGATGGCAAAACAGCTTTCAGATGAGCCCATATACGCCATTGGCGGAGGGCTTCACTTCCCTGTTACCGACAGCCCCCTTCGCAAACCCGGCCTTAAGGTTCAGATGATTTGGGGAACGGGGAAACCGCCATGGCAGAAAATTACGGAACACGATCTTGAGCAGACCATTGGGAATCTGAACGCCGTCAATCCCAAACATATATTTCTTTCTCCCCACGATACCTGTGATTATGCATTGCAACGATTTAAGACCTCTCTTCATTGTCAGACGCATATCCTTGAATCCGGCGCAACATATTCGTTTTAAAATGAGACGATATCCGTCAGGGTGGCGAATCTCGGCACCCATAAGAGCCTGTTTAAAAATAGATGAATCGGCTGCATTCTCATGATATTTCGCTTCGATCCCCTAATTTTTAAACAGGCCCTAAAAAATCAAAACAGATGAAAGAGAAACTTGTCCCGGCCGAACTTCTTGTATAGAATGCAAAACAACTATTCAAAAATGAAAGGCGAAAAACGGCTGCGACCGTTATAAGGATGACTGACTGATGAAAATATGGCCCCTGCTGTTAAAGGCGCCTAAATATTTTGGTTTCTGGATGCTGGCGGATACTGTATATATCTTTTCTCTATTCTTTTTTTTAAATGCCGTTATTCCATTGAGCTTTGCTAAATTTATTTTTGTCCATTTTCTGGCCATTGGTGTCGGTGCCATGGTGATGTTCACCGGCCTGGGCGCGGGTATTCTCTGGATACCGGTTTTGACCTTTCTGGAAATCAGGCCTTCCGAGGCTGTTGTCATTTCAATATTTACCCAGATAGCCGGCAAAGGTACCGGTTCACTGACCTATCTTTGTAACGGCATGGTAGACGTAAAAACAGCGACTGCCTTTATTCCTATGGCTCTGGTCGGTGTGACCCTTGGATTTTTATCCAGTTTCTACATATCCAGGGGATACGAACAACTGCTGCTATATATTTTTGTGCTTATTGCGGCTTATCTGCTGATTCGAAGCATCCAGTCTCTCAGAAGCCCGAGTCCTGTTATTGACGCGCCACTTGTTATTCCTCCGCCTATTCTCTATGCCAAAAGCTATCCAGTGGTTGTTTTGTCGTCATTTTTCACAGGATTGTTGAGCATCGGCAATACGGACTGGCTTATCCCCCATATGGCGCTTAAGCTTAAAATGCCGACCTCCCGGGCCGTGGCCACCAGTCTGCTGATCATGTTTGTGACCATCCTGTTCTATCTTTGTTTGGCCTGCATCAGTGTCTGGCAAGGATATGCGTCCTGGCCCCATGGTACCCATCTGTTATTTGCAACCTGCAGCGGGGTTATCGTGGGCGGGCAGGTCGGCACCCGCCTGATTCGCATCCCATGGTTTGAAAGATATCAAAAACATACGTTTATTGTATTGCTGGGCGCTTCTATTCTTCATTTGCTGTGTTGAAAATAAGACCAAAGTTGAAATTTTTGGTTCTGTTGCAAAAAATTCTGAACCCATGTTAAAAGCATTTCCTCAAACTCAAATACCGGGGAAAATGTGTTCATAATTTCGAAAAATCCGTTCCCGTGGCGTCATTTTGAAAAAATGATTATTCTTCTAATCGTTCTGTGGTATTTCGTTACGCCCTCAGCTACCGGGATCTGGAAGAAATGATGTTGGAACGGTGGGTAAAGGTTGACCACACGACCATATACCGGTGGGTTCAAAACTATTCCCCGGAAATTGAGAAACGGTGCCGGCCCCACCTTCGCCCGACAAAGGATTCAATCAAAGCCCTTCTTTAACCCGAAAGATTTTTTGCAACACAACCCAAAGTAAAAAAATATATACGGTCAACCACTCCAACAAATGTTCTTTGGCCTGGACAATGTGTCGCCCTGTTTTATATTAATAGCACTTTTTTAATATTTTATTTCCTGAAAGGAATTGGTATGAATTTAAAAAATAACCCCACTATTGAAGAACTTGCGGCTCTAATTAAACCTTTGGACGACCAAAATTATTCTCATAGAATGTGGGTCGATCATGATGGAGATGTTCACGTTTCTATTGTTCCAGAAAATGAAGAAGAAATTCGTGCCAAATCAAAATTTTGTTATGAATGTTTGGATAGAGGGAATGGGTATGTAGGCCCGAAAGCGGCTAATGATGAAGAGTACGTAGAAAAAGAATTGGAATACTTAAAACGGGATTGGGCAAGAGGCGCTGAAGGATACATTGATTTTTGAGGTTAAAACAACATGAAAGCAGGGAGTTCAGAAACTCCACGGGTCCTAATTTGTGGGGTATTCGATCGACCTTCCAGTAGTAATTTTTAGACCAGTATCGACTCGGGCGCATTCCCATTTTTCCGGTCGGCTGGCTAACTTTTTTAACAGGAATTAAATACTTAAAAATCAAGCAATTAAAGCAAGCTTTGCATTGTATATTTTTAACGAAGGTCTTCCGCTATTCTCTAAGCAGATAAAAATTTCAACATAAATTGCCCGATACCCTTGATTTTCCTTGGTTCTGCGCACCGGGAAAATGGGATTGGATGGTTTCTTTTGAGGCACAGAACCGATTCCTGCCATATTATGCAGTAGGGTGATTCAAAGCCTCGCCAGATAAGCATTTACAGCCAATGAAATGTGCCACGTATAGTCCTTCGTTTCTCCTTTCACAACGTTTGGGCTATTTTGCAGGAATTGGTTTCACAACTCCTATTGACCTCAAAAAAATCTTGACATAATCTCAGGCCCATGAAATAGAATGAACATTCATTCTAACAAAAAGGAGAGCCCATGGAATCGGAAAAAGAAAAAAAAACCCACCGAAATAAGGATATTCGCTCCCTGATCTTGAATACGGCCCTGGACCTTTTTTCCATCCGTGGCTATTTTTCTACATCGGTACACCATATCCAGAAGCAGGCCGGGGTCAGCATCGGCTCCATCTACCACCACTTCAAAAATAAGGAGGCCATTGCCAAGGCTCTGTACGATGATCTGGTGGGCCAGATGGGCCAGTCCATGACAGAAATCATGGCATCCGAGGAAACCACCGAAAATCGCTTGAAGGCCGTATGCGCCCACCTGTTTGAACTGACGGAGACCTCACCGAACGTGATGCAGTATATCCTGTATGCCCGGCACCGGGAGTTTATGCCCGATGAAATTCCCATCTGCTCTTCCCGTCCCTTTGCAACCATCCGGGAGATGGTTCGGGAAGGAATAGAAAAGGGTGAGGTTAGACAAATGGATCTCACCGTGGCAAGCGCCTCTCTTATGGGCGGTGCCATACGATTGATCTATCTTAGACTGGATGGTGTCCTGGAAAAACCGGTAACCTTCTATCTCAATGAGATCTGGGAGTGCTGCTGGAAAAGCGTCGCCCCTTAGAACGGTATGCTTTGCCAACCTATTATTTGAGATAAGACTGGGAATGATCGGGACAGAAGAATTTTGTCCCGTTTTTTATGAAACAAAACAGAACGAACATTCGTTTTAAAAGCCACAGCCCACGGAGAAAATCATGAAAAAAAGTGATATTATTATTATTGGAGGCGGTGCCGCAGGTATCGTTGCTGTTAATACCATCCATGCCCTGAATCCCAATCTTTCGCTCACCCTGATCAAGGATGAGGAGGTGCTTGTCAACCGATGCTCCATCCCTTATGGAATTGGCGGAGAAAAGGAAATTGAAAACTATGTAGTCCCCAACGGCAGCATCACCGGTACCGGAGCCGATCTTGTCATCGGGCGGGTGGACAAAGTCAACAAAGGGAAAAAAGAGGTGATCCTCCAAACAGGCGAGATATACGGTTACGGACAGCTGTTGCTGGCAACCGGTTCTCGTCCCCTGCTTCCCCCGTTGCCCGGCATCGAATCGGAAAAGATCCTGGTGGTGCGCTCCCTTAGAGACTTGGAGCGCCTCCGTGCTTCAGCCCGGTCCGGCCGCAAAGCATTGATTGTGGGCGGGGGGTATGTTGGAGTAGAACTGGCAACAGAACTTCAGCAGCTGGGGCTGACTGTCTCCCTGGTGGAGATGCAGGAAAGAATCCTTTTGGCCACCACCGAGCCGGAGTTTATCGGCGAGGTGGAGCAGATGCTTGACCGCAACGGCATCCGGGTGATGACCGGACGGAAGGTAACGGAATTTGAACATGATACCCGGGAGATGGTTGCTGCCAGGCTTGATGACGGGACGGTGATTGAAGCCGATTTTGTGGTCATTTCCGCTGGAGTTGTGCCCAATATGGAACTTGCTCAGCAGGCGGGTATCGAAACCTCCCCCTTAGGAATCATTACCGATTCCGCCCTTCGAACCAGCGACAAGGATATTTTTGCCGCCGGCGACTGCGCACAAAAGCATGCCTTTGTCACTGGTCGGCCCATACGGGGAGATTTTGGCACCAACGCGGTTTCCATGGGCAAGGTAGCCGGGCAGAACCTTGCCGGGATGGATGTTTCCTTTATGGGGATTATTAACGCCAATGTCTCGTCGATCTACGATACCGGTTTCGGGTCGGCGGGTTTTACCGAGGCAGAAGCCCGGAAAGCGGAATTCGATGTGGCTGTGGGGCTGTCAGAAACCCTCGACAGATACCCCATGATCGATGGAGCCGCTTCGTTTCGAACAAAATTGATTTTTGACCGCACCAGTCGTGTCCTCATCGGGGGAAGCGTAATGAAACAAGGCAAGGGCGTGGCCCCGCACATCGACCTGATTTCCCTTGCCATCCAGAAAAAAACCACCCTCGAGGAATTTCTCTGCCACCAGTACGCCACCCATCCTCATCTGGCAGTGGTTCCCACGGAAAACAGCTGCTTGACAGCTGCCATGAATGCCATGGCAAGCAGGTAAAAGGCAAAGCCACCTTCTAAGAAGAAGGTGGATATTTA
>Ga0193963_1000074_pt1 | contig 47159 bp, 65 predicted proteins | sample FB_6_MG_FD_140359 | JGI IMG/M metagenome (GOLD analysis project Ga0193963, IMG submission 140359) | Microbial mat bacterial communities from the Broadkill River, Lewes, Delaware, United States - FB_6_MG | ecosystem: Environmental > Aquatic > Freshwater > River > Microbial mats | place: USA...
AGAACTGGCCCAGGTAAACAACACCCGCAGACTGTGGCTAACTCAGCTAACCTTCGGGAGAGGGTTCCACCCTTCGCTATTAAGTACGCTAAAGCCTGCGAAGGTAGGACCCGATTTGCTAACGGGCCCAGAGCTGGCAAGACCCGACTGTTTGAGTGTAAACTCTAAGACCGCTAAGGGGCAGCTTAAGGACGCGGCGGCCTATTTGCTGACCAAGAGAGACGACCTTTTCCCCGAGACCTGGAGCTTTGCCCAAAAGCGTAAAATTGGCAGCTTAAAAGGCATCGAGCGACTAGAGGCTGCTAAGGCCTTAATCGACGTTGAGATAAATAGATTAATTGACATACAGAACCAAACTAAGGAGGACTAAGAAATGGCTAAAACTAAATATAAAGTAATCGCAGGGTACAAAATCGACGAAATCGCTAAGGAGCTCGTAAAAAGTATAGAGGCCAAAATTGCCAAGCTTGAGACACAGGCTACCGAGGCAGCCGAGGCGGTTTTTATCGCTAAGCTACCGGAGGACGTGGTGGAGTTCTGGAAAAAGTACCCGGACCTAGTACGCACTACCTACCAGTTTGATTTCCAAATTGACGGGAAAAAGGGCTGGGGCTACAGAAGCTACGTGTCTATGAAAATCCCGGACTATAAATTCCAGCCTACTCTTACCCTGGCAGATAATCCGAAGCTAGCTGCCAAGCTTACTAAGTTGGTGAAGAAGCGTAAAGCCCTAGACTTTGAGGCTGCGCAAACTACCAACCAGATCAAGTGCACGCTCTCGAAGCTTCGCACCTATGGCGAAATCGAGGCTAACTTCCCGGAGGCTTACAAAGTTCTTATTGAGAAAATCGACAAGGATATCCCGGAGCCAAAGCCTGAGACAAACCTGTGTGACGACGTGGAGAAACTACGCGCTAAGTTAAACAAGTCTAAAAAATAGATCTATGAGCTTATTCTGGATTATAGTTACAATAGCAGCAATAGCCCTCTCCACTGCGGGGGCGCTGCTTGCCCTTGGCGAGTTAGTTGTCAAGAAGTGGGCAAAAGGAAAAGGGTATCCTAAGAGACCTTTCCAACATATCGCGCAAATGAGAAGAGAGCGTAAAGCTCGCGAGGCGCAAGTATTAAAACGTAAAACAAACAGAGCATGCAGACTAAAAGCATAGACGAACGCATCCAAGAGGAGGCGGCCAAATTAGGAATTAAGAGGCCCCGCATAGTTAGCGACGTGACCGTCCCAATTCCTCACGACCTGGAGCCCTCCAAAAAACAGGCGGGCAAGTATAGAGCGCCCTTGGTACGTAAAGCGCCAAAGGTCCACGGGAACGAGCCCTGTACCTGTGGGAGTTCTCGCAAGGCTAAGAAATGCTGTTATAAACCTTATACGAAATAGACATGAGCGTAATTAAAATATTCTACGATTTAGAGACCACAGGCCTAGACTACCATAAGGCAGGTATCCACCAGATAAGCGGAGCCGTTGAGGTGGACGGGGAAATAGTTAGAGAGTTTAACTGGAAGTGTAAGCCGTTCAGCGGTGCCAAAATTTCCCCCGACGCTTTGCTTAAGTGCAACGTGACCGAGGAGCAAATTAAGGCCTACGAGCTGACCGAGGCAAAGGTCCACAAGAAACTTAAGGCGATGCTGTCCCGCTACATTAATCAGTACGACCGTAAGATTAAGGGCTTTTTATGTGGGTATAATAATGCCAGCTTTGACGACGATTTTCTCCGTGAGCTATTCGAGCGACAAGGCGACCCATATTTCGGGGCTTGGTTCTGGGCCGACGCCTTAGACGTTCGCGTCCTAGCAGCCCAATACCTACAGGACCGCCGGGCAGGTATGCCAAACTTCCAACTTAAGACCGTAGCCGCTGAGCTCGGTATCGATGTAGAGGCGGAGAGGCTGCACGACGCGGAGTACGACATAGAGCTTACTCGCGAAGTTTATAGAATTGTAACCGGATTAGAATACGAACTCTAAAAGACACCTCATGCCAAAAATAGAAGTTTACCCAACGCCAAGAAATCGCCAGAGCGCGACCTTTTTACCTCCCCACCCGAAAGCGGGCCAAGTGTTTATGTGCTTGGGCGGAGTAGTGGAGCCCAACTGGGGCCTATTTTTTAAACAGCCCGCTACAGGCGAGACGCTCGTAGAGTGCGACCCCGGGGCTATAGTCTGGATAAGTAAATAGGATATGAGAGAAAGACACCTAAGGGACCGCATAGAGCAGAACCTACAAACTATCAAAGACCTGGAGGGCTCCGACAAGGACCCCCAGGCTATTAAACACGAAGTCAAACTTTGCCGCCAGACAATCGAGAAGCTGGAGGCTGAAATAGAACTACTAAAAAATATTTGAATTAATTTGCAAATTAATTTTGTACTTTAAATAAAAGCATTACTTTAGCAGAGCGATACGGCACCTAAGCCCTTCGCTCTAAAACCCTAAAAAGTTATGAATACTTGGACGTATAAAAGCGCTACCGAAAAAAGTACAGGCTACGAGGCTGATATCTTGGACTTGTCCCTGTGGGATCGGGAGAGCTTTCTAGCCGAAAGCCCGGAGAGCCAGGCCGAGATAGTAGACTCTATCTTCGAAGTTTACCGAGGCCGGAATATTTTCCCCATAACCTACTTTAACCACGCCGGAGCACTTCGAGAGGTGCGCAAGTGCATAGAGCGCCCGGTTAGCTTTTCCGGCGAGGTACTTAACCCCAGCCTCAACCAAGGCGGGGCACTGTGTAGGTTCCTCTTTCCGAACCTTGCAAGAGTAGACTGCAAGGGCGTAGAGAATAACTCCCCCTACGATAAGTTTATGGACGACCACAAGCTTAAGAGGGCGGTAGACTTCTGTCTTAGATATAAAAACTCGACAGCCCCGGCGATGCCTTCGGGCATAAAAGACGGCTTAGAAATGTTGGGCGGGAACGTCGCTACTAATTTCAAGCCTATGAATGCTAAGGCTCTTTTCGAAAAATACTGCCCTGAGGGCGGAACTATTTACGACTTCGCGGCAGGCTTCGGCGGGCGTATGCTCGGGGCGCTAAGCAGCAAACAGGATTTTAAGTATGTAGCTGTAGAGCCTTGTTCCGACACGTTCGAGAATTTGCACAAACTAGGGGCCCTTATAGAAGAGGAGACAGGCCGGGATAATATTTTCGAAGTGCATAAGCTAGGGAGCGAGGACTTTAGGCCCGAACAAGGGGGCTGGGCCTCCTTCTCATTCAGTAGCCCTCCTTATTTTTCTCTAGAGGGCTACAGTTCAGAAGAGACGCAATGCTATATAAAATTCCCTACCCTCTCCGAGTGGTTCGAGGGGTACGTCAGACCAACGATAAAAAACATATACCACGCCCTAGAGGATGGGGCGCACTACGCGGTAAACATAGCCGATTTTAATATGGGCTCTACTCGGGTGGAGTTCGTGGACCGTTGGCGCGAGATAAGCGAGGAGGAGGGCTTCGAGTTCGTGGAGCTTATAAGCATGAAGCTACAGGCTCGAAGGGGCGCAGGCCACGACGTGATCAATAAAAAAGCAAAACAGGAGGGTATCCTTGTGTTTAATAAAAACGAAATGCTAAAATAAAACGATATGGAAGCAAGAAAGCAAGACGACAGTTACCGACCTAAGGAGGAGGCTATTATTAGCCGCGTTGGTCAATTCGGAATAATAGGTCCTGGTTACCGCGAGGACTTAGTGGGTACAAGGGTCGAATGTATTGGTGGAGGTGAGCTAGCCCAGGACAGAGGCTTAACGTTCTGGGACGACGAGAACATGGAGACGTACCAAATGTTTAACGCGGGTGACATTATAACGTGGGAGGCTAGAGCATGAGCGGATTAGGTAGTGTTAGCAATAGGGCATTGATAGACTATATTGAAAACGAGGCAGAGATCGCAATGCCGATAGCTGAACTAATGCACGAAGACGGCAGGCACTTGTCGAAGAAAGAATACGGCAAAGTGCTTCTTAAATACCTAGTAAAAGAATTACGAGAGCGTTACTGCTAATGGACAAGGCTATGTGCATACTGAGGAACGAAGTTGCATATAGGTAATGTTACCTGCTTTGTTTTATTTTTAGGGAGGGTTTTTTATTATTTAATAAATAAGTATTATAATTTATTTGCGCGTATAATAAATATGTATTATATTAGCAATGTATTTAAAACTTATTGACATGACAAACATATTTGAAATAAAAAACGGTTTTTACAATATTTGTATCGACTCTAAACTTGGGAAATATCAAAAATTTTTTCTTTTATTCGATAAACGATATCCAGAAGATGATGGAATATTGATTGAAGTTGAGAAATTTAATGAGTGGAAAAATAAAAAAATACCATATTATTTTGGTTTCCCGTATGCTGGACAAAAAGATAGTGGATGCAATACCCCTAGAGAAAGGTGTGAATACATAGACTGGGTTCATTTCACTTCTCATGAATATCAAAATAACTTTTTAACTAATTAGTATGATGGATAAAATTAAACAAGCTGCCGTTCATACATTCGGCAGTTTTCGCAAGTACGCAATCCATTTTGAAACTTACCCACGTAATTTTGAATTGAGAATTTCAAGCCATATTGAGAAATTGCAAAAGTGGCTAAATCCACTTGGTTATGAAATCGTTTTGAAAAAACGAAAGTGCGGAGGTAAAAAATAAAATATTGCAGGTAATGGCCCGTGTATGGTGTCGGATTTTGAGGAACGAAAAATATGCACTATACGTTTTGTTAAGTGCTTTTATTAATAATTTAAACAAATAATACGATGAGTAAGATAATAGATTCAATAGAAAAAGGTTACGGAGACGATAGTATTTATTTTAAAGTAGGCAATAGTGGAGTAACTAAGATAGAAGAAGGCTTGAAGCCTGTTGAGTTTGACGGAAATGGCATAACGAAAGAACTTCTTATATATAATGTATTTGTCGGAGATAAAATAGTATCAGAAATAGAGTCGAATAGTGGATTGTGCGTTTCGTTTTAATTGCACTTAACGGACAAGAATATGGTTTTGTAAGCCTGATATAAATTTACAAACTAATACAAACCTTATGCTTATAAACTATATTTAGTGTTATGCATCTTCAAAAATTACTAAGATGAAAATAATTAAAGTGGGAAATGTTGAAGTAAAAACTAAAGACAAAGTGTGTGGGAAATGCAATAGTGAATTGCAGTATGAACCAAAAGACGTACAAAGCGACAGAGATGGTAGGTGCATAATTTGCCCTGTGTGTGGGCAGTTTATAGCGGTACAGTAATTTTTATTGTGCCTAACGGTTTGAATATGTGGCGGCTTGTGTTGCGCCTGCGGCAAGCTGACATATATTTGTTGTTACCAACTGGCGGTTTATGCAGGCGTTAATTAAATGAACGGAAGTAATAATAAATAATTTTTAGGGAGGGATTTTATGGAATTAAATAGCGTGTACAACGAATCGAACTTAGATACAATGGGTAAGATGCCTGACAACTTTATAGACTTAGTTGTTACAAGCCCGCCATACGGTAAGCTCAGAAAATACAATGGTTTTGCCTTCGATTTTTATGCGTATGCAAAAGAAGCGTACAGAACAATGAAAGATGGCGGTGTATTAGTTTGGGTGTGCCAAGACCAGTGTATCAATGGCGGTGAAAGTATGGTAAGTTTTGAACAAGCTTTATATTTCAAAGAAGTTGGATTTAGACTTTACGACACTATGATTTGGAAGAAACCAAGTCCGCAAGCACCAACAGAGGGCAGATATTATGACGTATTTGAGTATATGTTTGTGTTTAGTAAAGGTAGACCAAAAACGCTAAACCTGCTCGCTGACAGAAAAAACAAAAGTGCTGGAAGTGTATCTAAAAAGGAAACAAGAAGCTGTAGAGAGGATAGGAAATATAAAGATGAAACCCGAACAGTAAAAGAATTTGGCAGAAGATTTAATGTTTGGGAAATTAGTAGGGGTAAAAACAAGACAGCACACCCTGCTGTTTTTCCTGAACAATTGGCAAATGACCACATATTAAGTTGGAGCAACAAAGGTGATATTGTCTACGACCCATTTGCAGGAAGTGGCACTACTGCTAAAATGAGCATCGTAAACGGTAGGAATTGGATAGCATCGGAGATGAGCTTTGAGTATTGTGAAATAATAAAAGAACGCATAAACTCTATCCAAATGGCTTTATAAAAGCCAAAGCGGGCGGGCAGAAATTATTTATTATGGTAAATTTAGCACTGACCTTGATTAAACGAGCAAATGCCCTTCCGCTTGTTGGTAACGCACTAAACTAAGTTTTAGTAGCGTAGAATTGAATTATCAAATTAGCATTAACTACAATAGCTATTAAATTTAGTTGTTGTTATAAAACTTTTAAATATTTAAAAATGGAAAATGAAATTAAAGATATAGAATTAGCACAAACAATATTGAAAGTGTGTAAAAAACACCAAGAAGAGCGAGTTAGTGGACAATGGTATATAACACAAACGGGATTAAATAAAGTCGCTAAACTTATTGGCGGCACTTACGAAGCGTTGACCAAGAAACAAAGGGCTGAATTTAGAAATGATTGTGTTTGTGCGGCGCATGAAAACAGATATGCAGTTATGACATGGTGGCATTATATAAATATTTAATTGTTTATAACGGTTTGGCTATGTGCCGTTGTGAGGCACGAGCAATGGACCTATAGCCTGTGTTACCCACAGTACGGATTATTAACTAAAAATATAAATAGAATGAAAGCAAGGACAGGAGCATGGAGGCTGAAAAACAAGGAACTAAACGAGGCTATCAGAGCCTTGGAAATTAAGATTACCCAGGCGCCGCTAGGCCCTGAGGGTATTAACTCCCTAAAGTTGGCCCTGGAGCAGGAGGAGCCCATATCCCCCGAGGCCTCGACTCTGAGGGTAGATATAAAATTTAAGGAGTACGACCTAGAAACCGCTAAGGGCCACCTGGAACGCCTAAAGGCTGAGAAGCAAGCCCACGCGGAGCTCCTTAACTCTCCTACAGAGTCGCCGGAGGCTAAGAGGGTACGTCTGTTTAATGAAATGGCGGAGCTTGAAGCCCAAAAGCGCGAGCTGAGGGACCAGCTAAAGGGACTAACCAAGCAGATTAATAATAAGGTAAGGCAAATTAACCGATTAGATAAGGAGGACTAAATTATGGGGAAAGTAGGAACCAATTTAAAGGAGGTGCTTATAGAGGCACTGCTAAAAGATAACGAGGTATCAATCCGAGAGCAAGAGCTGGAGAAGGTACTCCGCCGAGTTAGGTCCGCCGTGCGAAGCGTGGACGCGTATAAGCACTCGAGCAATACCGAGGAGTTAGAAAAGGCCATAGCTCGAAGATACGAGGCGAAAGCCCGTAGAAACGTTCTGGAGGACGAGCTATCCAGGCTTAGGCCTATGCTGGCACTCCGAAAAAATAAATTAAAAGAAAAGCACCGTTTTGACTACGATAAACTAATAAATAAGGAGGGCTAAATTATGGCAAGATCAAAGACTAAAGCATGGCACGAAATAAACCAGAAGCTACGTGCCAAGGTTAACGAACAGGAGGTACTCCTCACACAAACCAAGAGGGAAAAAGGAGCGGCAGAGCACCACCTGGGGACCTACGAAGTGAAGGAAAACCCAACGGCGGCAAGAGCCTACCAAGACATTGCGGACGCTTGCTCCTCCAGGATAAGAACTATAAAGGTAGACCTAGAGGAGGCCAAAAAGAACAGGCTAGCCCATAGGTCCTGGTTAGATCTGGAAGGGTTGACCCCCGACGAACGCATAGAGGGGCACCAGAAGGATATCGAGGCCTTAAAGGCCGGTAAGGACGAGGCGCGAGCGGTGGCCAAACAGAAAACAAGCAAATTAGAGGAGGATATTAAGAGCGTAGCGGACGAATTAGCCTGGAAGCTTACTAATATTAATTCTAAATTAGCTAATAAAAGGACTGTAATATCTCGAATAAAGCGGTTCAAAAATAAGAGCTAGGAGCTACAGCTAAGCTACAGCTCCAAAAAGGAGTCTATGTCTATACGCCACTTTTCAATATTTGGTTTATGGATATAGTCTCCTTTTTTGAGCTAGAAAAAGCTACAGCTGAGCTACAGCTCAAAAAAGGCCAAAAAGAGCAACAAAGAATAAACAATAAGTATACAATGCAGCCCTTTAAAATCAGTACTTTAGCTTTTAAAATATACAGAAACAAAGAAAAGCTAAAAAACCTTATATAATAGAATATAGATAATAGTCTATATATAGTATAGTAGAATAATATTTATAGGATATTATCTATTTTAGTTTAATAGAGTTTTTCGGCCACTTTCTTTGTTTCTTTGTTTATTTGGTGCTAAGTTGTTGATTATGAGTGGTACTTAGGTAAACAAGCTTTGTATATCTTTGTATACTTTGTTTATTTGCCTTTTTGGGCTGCTTGGCTTGCTTGGTCCGATAATTCTGTTTAATTTTGTTGCATAATCAAACTATTTATATTATGGCTAAGAATAAAAACAACATAGACCCACTAGTAGAGTGCGACAATTGGCTTGATGCTGAGGAGACTACAGAAGAAACCTACGCCAATAAGCTGCGAAAGGCTACAGTAGGGAGGCCCCGAAAGCTAGAAAGTCCTGAGGCTCTTTGGGGGTTCTTCTGCGACTACGTAGAGGAGGAAACAAATAACCCGTTTTACAAGCAGGAGGCCATTAAGTCCGGGGAGCGAGCAGGGCAGCTCATAGCTATACCCACTTTTAAACCCCTAACATGGCAAGGGTTCTCTAGTTATCTGTTTATCAACAAGATAATAGCTAGGATAGACGACTACAAAGCGAATACTAATAATTCTTACACAGAATTTTCGAGCATCATCACGTGTATAGGTGAGGCTATGTACGCCCAGAAGCTATCAGGAGCCGCTACAGGCGCCTTTAACCCCAACATCATAGCTAGAGAGCTAGGGCTAGCAGAAAAGACCGTACAGGACGTTACAACGCGTGACGAAACTCAGATAGACTACTCGAAACTTTCACCCGAGGCACTGGAGGAGATAGCCAGCCAGCTAAACCAAAAAGCTGAAAAATGAAACTAAACTTAAACCCTAACAAAGCTCTTGCGGAATTATGCCGCAGGAGCTTTTATCGATTTGTGCAAGAGTTCTGGGACGTGATCATACAAGAGCCCCCAGTGTTCAACTGGCACATAGAATACTTGTGCGACGAACTACAGTACCTAAATAGCTTTGTAGTGCTGCGAGAGCCTAAGCCTTATGATTTGGCTATAAATGTCCCCCCAGGGTCTACTAAGTCGACTATCGTGTCTCAGATGTATAACGCTTGGGTCTGGACAATAGACCCGACGCAGCGCTTTATCTCTTCTAGTTACTCTATGAACTTGGCAGTGTCCCACTCAGTTAAGACGAGGGACATAATCCTTAGTGATAAGTACCAGGAGCTCTTCCCGGAGGTCCAGCTTAAGGCTGACCAATCGGGAAAGATGAATTTCTCCAATACAGCAGGAGGGCAAAGGTTCACCACTTCGACGGGCGGAACGGTTACAGGTATGCACGCCCACCAGATTCTAGACGACGACCCGAGTAACCCACAGCTGGCACAGAGTAAGAAAGAGCGAGAGAATACGAACGCCTTTTGTGGCCAGACGCTCTCCTCTCGTAAAGTAGACAAGGCAGTCACTCCGACTATCCGAGTCATGCAGCGACTACATGAGGAGGACCCTACGGGTATGATGTTGCAAAAGAAGAAAGCCAAGCTTAAGCACATATGTCTACCAGCTGAGCTCTCGGACCTAGTGAGCCCTCCAGAGTTGAGGGATAGATATACCGACGGGCTGATGGACCCTATAAGACTTAACCCTGAGGTCCTGGCAGAAGCTAAGGCCGACCTGGGGAGTTATGGCTACGCGGGGCAGTTCGACCAGAACCCGGCACCAGCTGAGGGGGGTATCCTAAAACGTGAGTGGTTCGAGATCATAGACTGGACGCCTGAGTTAGCGATGCTATCCTGGAACTTTACAGCCGATACAGCCTACACGAAGGACGACACGAACGACCCGAGCGGGTACCTAGCCTATGCTAAATTTCAAAATGATTTTATTATCAGAGGGGCCCAGCTTGACTATGTAGAATTTCCGGAGTTATGTAAGACTTTGCCAGGCTTTGCCTATGCCAACGGATACACTAGGCAGTCTATGATCGAGGTAGAGCCTAAGGCGTCGGGGAAGTCATTAGTGCAAACGCTAAAGAGGAACACCCAGCTAAACATCAAAGAGGGCAAACCCCCGGCAAAGGACAAGATAGCCAGAGCCAACGACTCCAGCCCGACCATAGAGTCCGGCAGAGTTAAGCTTATTAGGGGGCCATGGAACAAAGAGTTTATAGATCAGGTCTGCACCTTCCCCAATGCAGCGCACGACGAATATGTAGACTGTTTGACTATGATGGTGGGGGACACTAGAGAGAAGCGTAAAGGAGTCAAGCGTAGGAACTAATTAAATTTAATTTGCATTTATTTGCATATTTATTTTGTAGTCTATAAAATTGTAGTACCTTAGCAGAGCGATACGGCACTAAAGCCTCCGCCTTAAAATTCTATATGTTATGAGAGATATTCTCCCAAAGTTAAACCTAGCTTGCGCAAAAGACAAACTTAGACCAGCAATGAACCACGTTTATATCAACGGCGAGGAGACGGTAGCCAGCGACACGCATATCCTAGTCGTACATAAAACGGCGGACCTATTCGGCGACGTAGCCAACGACCTGCCAGCTAATTGTCTTATCCCTGCTGAGGACTGGGCAGAGTTAACGTCTAAGTTTGAAAGACTAGAGGTGTCAGGCGACTACCTGATGGTACACCGTAAGAAAGGGGCCCCTAGAGCCGCTAGACTAGTCAAGCCTGAGGACGTAGGGCAGTATCCTAACTACCGCGCAGTAATGCCTCTCGAATCTAAAAAGGGACCTGTGGAGCAGATAGGTTTAAATCCTGACTGCATAGCTAGACTATTCGCGGCAATGACAGCCGACAAAAACACAGCGTTATCCTTTACTTTCATATCTGAGAGCCATGGCGTGCTCGCTAAGGTGAACTATCCTAAAGAGTATGGCACGCGCTACGAAGTCGAGGGCGTAATTATGCCCATGCTGATAAGGTAAGCACAAACCAATAAACCTATTAAGGCCCTACGAGAGTGGGGCCTTTTTTCGTACCTATGCGATAATTAAATATTTTTTGTATATTTGCAAAGAGAGTAATATTACTATCCATTAAATTTTAGAACATTATGGGACTTTTAATCAATTGCCCACCAGCTGCCGAAATTGCGGACATTCCTATCGAGGCGTGTCCTGAGTCAGTAGGGCAAATTCAAAAGATCGTATTCCAGCGTATCGAATCGGTAGCCGGAACAAAGAACGAGCACGTTATCGGCACACTTGACCCAGCTACGAAAGCAGCCTGGACTCCTTTGTTAGCTGCTAGCGACGGGACTAAGGTAGTACAAACTCCTTACGTGCAAGCTCCAACCACTGAACCAGGCGCAGCGCGTACCTTTGGAGGTGGGAACGAAACTCTAGGAGGTATCGAGATCATTATCGGAACTGAGCCTACGGCTTTTACTGGTATGTTCAACCAGGTACCACAAAAGACTATCAAAGCTATCAAGAAGTACTACGGCGAGGCTGTAGGGGTTTACTTCGTTGATGAATTTGGTAGAATTATCGGTAAGTCTGACGACTCGGCAGCACCTACCAAGTTTATGCCTATTCCGATCATGGGGCTATTTGTTGGCGATAAGAACTTCGGAGGCCTTGAAGGGGTGGACCAAAACGCTATCAACTTCAAGATGCTACCTAATTGGTCGGACGACTTGCATATCGTAACGCCTACCGACTTCAACGCGCTTACTGACTTAGTAACGCCTTAAACCTTTTAGCTATGAGCACAAAGACAAAAGTAAGGCTTAGAGCCGTCGAGCTCGTAGTGGACAAACCGGGAGGCGCTGCACACACGCAGCGCTTTCCTTGGTTAACAGCCGAGCGTCTGCTATTAATGCCAAATAATGGAGGCTGGCGACTTCCCATCGATTCAGAACTAGAAATATCTCCCGAGCATGGCCTTAGAACTAGAACAAACGAAAGAGCTACTAAAAAGCCCAAAGCGGGCCGAGTTAGTAAAGCGAGCAATACTGCACGAAAATAGGCTAAAGTTTCACTCTGAGGCCCATATGGACCCGAAGGAGATACAGCAACCTACTACCGTGTTTTTGGATTGGGTCCAGAAGCTAATCCCTAAGGATAAGTTTAAGACCTTTGTTTCCTTGTTCCAATTCCCTACGCCTAACGTCCACCTATGCGACGCTATGTACAAGGAACTAGAGCGAGTATTCGACGGCCGTAACCCGAACTATACGTATCAGTTCTCTAACCCCGACCTACTGGCGGACTGGGAGAGCTACAGAGAGGACAACCTTAACGAGCCCACAGTCTGGAGGCGTAAAGGGTGGGAAGCGCTAAGAACTGCTACAAACTCGGTTTTAATCGTGGACATAGCAGAGCAGGAGGCTAGGGGGCTACCGGAGCCTTATTTCTATTTCCTAGGCATCGAGAACGTTATCGACTTTGGGTACAAGGGCGACGACCTGGAGTACCTTATCGCAAAGCAGCCCGATAACAAGGTCGCTGTATTTGACGACGAGAGCTACACAGTTTATCAGCTGAACGACAAAGGGGAAATTAGTGAGGAGCTGATTAACGCCCCGCACGACTTGGGCTACTGTCCTGCCCGATTCTTTTGGGATGAGCCACTAAACCAGAAAACCCCAGAGATTAAGAAAGCGCCCATATCTCCCTTTTTGGCGGTTATGGACTGGCTGCTATTCTTTTCTATCTCTAAGAAGCACCTAGACCTTTACGCGCCTTATCCTATCTACTCAGCTTATGAGTCGGACTGCGATTTTAGCAACGGAGAGACGGGCGAATATTGCGACGGGGGATACTTACGTAACCAGGACGACACCTACACGCTACTAGCTAGCGGGACTATTCAGGAGTGCCCTCTGTGTGCCTCTAAGAACTTGGCAGGCGTTGGATCATTTATTGAGAAGCCAATACCTAAAGACGGAGAGACGGACCTAGGCGCTGCTGTAACCATTACGACTATAGACAAGGACAGTCTGCAGTATAACGTCGACGAGGTGGCAAGGTTAAAAGCTGAGGTATTTACCGGAGTAGTGGGCCAAGGGGGCGACATTATGGCTAATAAGGCTCTTAACGAGTCACAGATCGCGGGAAACTTCGAGAGTAAGGTCTCAATCCTAAACAACCTTAAGAGCAACTTTGAGGCTTCTATGGCTTGGGTGGATGAGACAATCTGCCGCCTTAGATATGGCCAGGCCTTTATCGGGGCTAACATCTCACTAGGTACTGAGTTCTATATCTACTCTAAAGAGGAGCTATACGCGCAGTTCAAGCTAGCTAAAGAGAACGGAGCAAGCGAGGCAGAGCTAGACGCGATTAACTCGCAGATACTCTCCACTGAATATCGCAACAATCCGGCACAGCTACAACGTATGCAGATACTTAAGCAGCTGGAGCCATACCGCCATTATACCCTAGAGGAGCTACTCAAATTACATGAAAAGCAACTTTTAAATAATGATTTGCTACAAATTAAAATAAATTTTACTAGATTTGTAGAGCGATTCGAGCGAGAGAATACAAATTTGAGAGAGTTTGGCATCCTTTTAGACTTCGATAAAAAAATTAAAACTATTACAGATACTTTTAAAACTTACGCAAATGAGCAACGAGAACCTATCAGACCAGGACCTACTGGGGATTAGCGGCGTAGAGGCCGACCTAGAGCTTACCCTTAACGAACTTAAGGCGAAGTACCCGGACTTAAAAGCAAATAAGAAAGCCGCAGCTATTAAAGAGCTAGGGCTTGACGAACTGGCAGCTGAGAAAGAGCGGGCTAAGGATAAGGCCTTAAAAGCTGAGAAAGAGAGAGCTAAGCGATTAGCTGAGGACAAAGCAGCACACGAGGCAAACGTCAAACGTGCACAAGTCGAACAACGGGAGGACGAGGACTACCGCCCTAAGTTGGAGGAGGCGCACCTCTACCACGTTGAGCTAGAGAAGCCATACCATGACAGCCGCAGCGGTAAAAAGCTGAGCCCTCCCGCGTATATCCAAATGTTTACAGAGCGCGACTATGCCGATTTTTGCAAGCATGGCAAAGGACACGGCTACCAGCAACGCGTTATGTGGGACCCTACAAAATACGAGTAGGCAAACTCTTACCCACCTACAGGGCTAACTTGTAGGTGGCTTTTTTTTATAACTCACTCCCAATAATAATTTAAAGGGACAAAATTATTAGAACTATGTTGACCGAAGAAATTTTAAAAGCAGACGAAGCCCTAGCAGGCTTAGCACCTGAGCAATTGTCAGCAATTGCCACATTATCCAAAAACGACGAAGAGACCGTAATCGGCTCTAAAGTTGGAGAGATTCACGGCGGGTATGATACCGACGTCTTGAACGTTACAGGCATCGCTAAGAACCAAGGCGAGAAGTCATACGACTACGTTAAGCGCGTACTTGGTGACTACAAAGGCAAAGTAGAAGCCGGAGCCGGAGCGACTGAAAAGCTTACAGAGGCTCAGAACGAAGTAACCCGCTTAAAGGCTGAAATGGCCAAAGGTGGCGACGCGGAGATCAAGGCACAGCTGGACAAAGCTAAGCAGGACCTTACCGACCTTACAGGCAAGTACGACGCCGACAAATCAGCCTGGGACACTGAGAAAACCCAATGGCAGAAGGACCAAGAAACGGCTAAGATTAATAAGGCTTTTGGTAAAGCTACCGAGGGCTTGACGTTTAAAGCGGCTTATCCTGAGGGCGTACAGAAAACACTTATTAACGCGGCTAAGGCTCAGGTCCTAGCAGAGGCTACTCCTTCGGAAGTGGACGACGTTATGGTATTCCGTGACAAGGACGGCAACATTATGCGCAACCCTGCCAACCGTAACAGCCCTTTCACAGCTGAGGAGCTTATCACTGCAAAACTTACCGACGCTTTAGAGCCAGCTAAGAAGCAAACAGGCACAGGCACCGGAGACGACAAGACCCCTAAAATTGATGTGGTAGACTTGACAGACTTAGCCGGGGCAACTACTCAGCTAGCAGCCGACGAGCTTATCGTGACCCACTTGCTACAGAAAGGCCTTGTAAAAGGTACGGGGGCTTTTGCAGAGGAGCACCAAAAAATCAGATTAGATAATGGAGTGGATAAAATGCCAGTCCGATAAATTTTAAATACTATGAAAAAGTTTCTTTTTTGTTTAGTATCTGTATTAGCGCTGGCACTCTTCGGAGCGCCGGCTCTTTTGGCACAAGGTGCCGAGATGCTAGCTACGCCCATAGCTCAAGAGGCACCGTTTAACATTGTGGACGCTTTCCAGACTTTCGGGTCCTTGGTTCTAGCTATCCCCATTATAGTTGAATTTCTAAAGAAATACTTAACGCAGACAGGCGGACAATTCACAGACCGAGAGAAATGGGTCGTAAAAATTGCGTCTTGGATTACAGGCTTAATTTTAGCGTTTGGAGGCTGGCTGTTGGGCTTGGGGTTCTTAGCGGGCTTAGCTTGGTATTACGTGCTGATGTATGGCGTAGGGGCCTCCCTAGCAGCTAATGGGGTGGCATCTACTAAACTAATTCAAGCTATCTTTGCTATATTCATCAAAAAGCGCTAAGTTTGTAACAGAGTTAAACAACTCCGTGCAAGGGTAACACGCATTTTTCCATTCATAAAATTCTATTATGAGCTTAATTAACACTAGAATCCAGAACATTCGATCTAATTCGAGACTGGATAAGAATGAGCTTAGACCCTCACAGTACGGAGGTCTTAACTTGTTTATGCAACAGTCGGAGGACCCAGCGGGTATCCTTACCGACGAATTGAAAACCAAAGCGGAGAACTCTATCGGGTCAGTTTTGGAAACTCCTGTAATTGACTACGACGGAGGTGTGACCATTGGTAACACTCGAAGCGTGACAATTGCGGATGATGAGAACACCTCCCAAATGTTTACTATCACGTTTACGACTTACAGCTGGGGTTTTACTCAAGTGCCTGTATTGTTCAAAAACAATGAGATCGGAGCGCAAAAAGACTTTGAAAAGAAGTTCTTAAAGTATCTTTATAAGTTTGGTGCGACTGTAGACTCGGCAGCTTTGGCGGCTTTATCTGCGGCTAAGTCTCAGGTATTTACTGACACTTTGAATTATAGCGTGGTTGGTAACGTGTTACAGTCTCCTTGGGGACAGCGCGAGAACATTATCGGCGACCTTAACCCGATTTTTGCAGCTAATGACCACTTTGACGAGATCAATGTAGTTGGTAACGCTGGAGTAGAGTCTTTGGTCCGCAAGTTGGCCCAAAAAAGTCTTTATAACTCAGAGAACAAAACTCTTGAGTATTCGGATAAAATTATGCACTTTTCGTCTCGTATCGCCAACGGTGCTACTGAGTTCGCGAATGCTTATGTCGTTAATGGGGGTTCTGTTGGTATGCTTACACGTTTTGACCGTGAAGCTTTAGCAGGTACTAAAATGGCAGACGGTACAGAGTGGGGTATCGATACCTTACCAGTTTTAAACTTCCCTATTGGGACTTACTACTATGAGTCAAAAGGTGACTTTAATGCTATAGCAGGTGCAGCTTCGGCGGACATGACTGCAGTACGTAAAGAGCATTTCGGCTTCTCTGTAGATGTGGCTTTTGTAACTCCTTACAATTCAGACCCTACTTCAATCGCTAACCCGATTATGAAAGTAGCTTTCTTGAAAGAGACAGCGGCGGACGGCTTCAAAGTACTTGTTACTAATGAGGACGCTGACCCTATCCCAACTAAGGAGCAGCCTTAAGATATTGGTTAGATTTAAGTGAGTAGAGGGGTGGGTGTGGTTACCTGCCCCTTTTTTTAATACCATAAAATTAACAACCATGTACAGAGCAAGCACTTTAAAAACTGGACTATTTGGCCGCTGGGGGTGGAGACAACACCACGACGCTAGCGAGTTCCAACTGGGGGCGCCTCTAGTAGCTTCGGCTAATGGGCAATATTTCCAGGACGTCCACCCGCTCCTCACACTTGACAACATAAAAGCCATAGCTCCAGACTTCGACGGGACCGAAGCCGAGGTAGCAGCCAAGTTCGACGCGTGGCTCACCAACAAGACACAGGCGTCAATCCTTAAGGCTATCCGTAGTTTTTGGGATGAGAAGATGGTAGAGAAAACAGCTGCCAATATCTTAGAGAGCAGGGCACTGTTTAACGGAGCCGGGAGACTGGCGGACACTATCCCGAACAACGGCAAGATAGTAGGCTTTGAGATTATACCTATACGGTCCAAGGGTACGACTGTAAGAATTGACTCTATAGGCTTACAGTTCAACGGTGCCGGATTAGTGGACCTATACCTTTTTCACTCAAGTAGAAAAGAACCTATCCAACACTTACCACTAACCAGAACCCGCGCGGAGGGCATGGAGTGGTTTAATCAGTCGGGCCTATACTTACCTTACATTAGCGAAGATAAGGACGCAGGCGGCAGCTGGTACATGGTTTATGTACAACCAGACGGACCAGGAGGCACGAAAGCAATAAACAGAGAGCTAGACTGGAGCAAGAAGTCTGTAAATGCAGACCTACGCGACCAACCCGCTACGACATTAAGCTGGAGCAGATATCTAGAAGTGCACCCGATGAGTACGGCGCACAACTGGGGAGCAACTCCTGAGCTTTGGGATATAACAGACAACGCGTACACTTACGACGCTAACTACGGCATAAACTTACAGTTTACTGTAGAGTGCGATATTACCGAGGTAATCCTGGAGCAGCAAAATATCTTTGATAATGTTATAGGCTTGCAAGTTGCGGCGGATATGTTGCGAGAGTTCGCATATAATCCTAACTTTAACATTAATAGGGTAGGCGCCAACTTGAGCAAACCTGAGATATTATACGAGATTGACGGAGACAGCCAAGGCACCCGAGACAGCGGACTATCTCATGAGCTAAGGGTAGCACTTGAGGCGGTAAAACTGGACGTCAGTAGCCTAAGCCGCGTATGCTTTCCAAGAAACAACAGAGGTTTAAGATATAGATCAATAGGATAATGGACAAATTAGACGCCTTAATCGCCAAAGTAACAGAGCTACAAGCTTCGATAATCGAGACTATTATAGACGCGATTAGAGAGAATGAAGCTCTTATTTTGGATATGAACACGCAGGACCAACTCTATGAAAAGGGAATTTATAGGGATGGGGAGAAGCTGGACGGATACAGCCCTTTCACAATACACATTAAAAAGCAGAAAGGGCAGCCAACCAACAGAACCACCCTGCGAGATACAGGCGAATTTCACGAATCCTTTTATATTGAGTATACGGGGGATGGCTTCGAGATAAAAGCAAGCGACCCAAAGACCGAAGAACTAAAAGAACACTGGGGCGTCGAGATAATGGGACTGTCTGACGAGAACCTGGACGAGCTTACTAAGGTCTACGTGGCCGACAAGATTAACGAACATTTTAGAAATAGCTTACTATGAAATTAACTAAAACACCTAAACCAGCTAGCCCGCAGTTTTTCGATAAACCTATCGGAGAAATACAGGACCACCTAGCGGCGACCTTCACCTGGTTAGACCACGCGTTCGGTAAGTGCCAGCGCCTTGTTAAGGAAAGAGACAAACGCTCTTACCATTATCCTGCAGCGCATATCTCAAAAGGTAAATATGAGAGCTTACTCCCAGGGCAGCACCTAGGCAACTTTTCTTTCGTAGAGCTGCACGACCCCCAGGAAATAGGGGAATACCAGCGCAGCAATAACAGAGCTACGGCTAAGGTATCGATTATTTTCTGGCTTAATGTTGGTAAGATAGCAGCCTCAGACGACCGCACTACGGAGGTCATAAAGGCCCAAATCTTAAAAGCACTTACTCGCGATCTATTCCTTAAATCTGGCAGCTTAAGCATATCCTCAGTAAGCGAGAGAGCCGAGAACGTTTACAAAGGCTATGATATGAAAGAGGTAGAAAACCAGTTTATTATGCAACCTTTCGCAGGCTTTCGCTTCGAAGGTACGCTCTCACTTATAGAACCTTGCTAAAATGCGAACAATCCAACTAAATAAGAAAAGCGTAGAGATATACGACGCTATCGACGAGCTACCAGTGGACCGCTTCCATAAGTTTAATAAGTGTATGCTTATAGACTCGGGTATCGGCTCCGATTTGAACGACATTAATAGCCACATAGCTAAGGCGCTTAGGTATGTAGACCTAGACCCCAAGAAAGCTAAGGCGACCCTGGAGAACTTAAGACAAAGCCTCTTTTTAGTGGCTGAGGAGCGCAGCGTTAAACATTTGTCTTTTGCTGTGCTGGTCCACAAAATCGACGGTAGGCAAATATTTGATTTTACCGACGAGGGGCTGGTCAAGACGTTAGCCAAGTTAGGCGACGCGCCAACTAATAAACTGGAGCAGGTTCTTGCTTCGGTCAAAAAAAAAAAATCGAGGCAGAGCTAGACCTCTATTTCCCGGGGCAATTTGACAGCGCAGCGGATAAGGAGCAATACGACCAACTAAGACAAAAGGCGCTCTTAGTACTCGGGCAAACGTTGCGAGGAGAGGACAACAAAGAAGCTATTGAGCGCATAGACGACCAAATGCTTATAGGTGCCACTCCTCCCAATTTTACAGGCAAGGGCTCCGTAGAGATCGAATACGAGAAAAGATACCAGGATATGGTCCTTATTCTGCGTAAAGAGCTAGGCCAGGACACGGGGGAAATGAACGTCTTACAGTTTTATACCTCTTTTAACTTTTTAAAGAACAAATCTAAATAATAAAGCTATGGCTAACAACCCACTAAAGTATCGGGATTTTATCGAGCCGGACGACACGCTTAAGGTGCTCCTCCAGAATCTAACCGATATTAAGGCGAAATATGAGGAGCTCTCCGCCAAGATTCAATCAGACGGGGCAGCTATTGAGACAGCACTGAAAAAGAACACCGGAGCCACAACAGAAGGTAAGGAGGCCATAGAGAAGTCTATCCCTAAAGTTGACGAACTGGCCAAAGCCTCCGAGCGACTGGCCAAGGCACAAGGCGAGAACGCTAAGAAAATCGCCCAGGTCAAAGCCGAGCTTAAGAAAGCCAATAACATAACTAAGCTAGAAGTGGCGCAGAATAAAGCGGCGAAAGGGTCCTACGACCAATTAAGTGCGACTTATTCGCTTATGAAGATTAAGCTTAACGCTATGAGCTCAGCCCAACGAGAGGGCACCAAGTCCGGGAGAGCCTACGAGGCGCAGAGCAAGCGTATCTATGAGCAAATGAACAGATTACAGAAAGCAACAGGAAAGCACCAGCTAGGAGTCGCTAGGTACGCCCAGGGGCTAGGTAGTGCTGTCAAGTCCTTAGCTGGAATGTACCTCGGAGTAGCAGGCCTAAGAAAGCTATTTAATAGTTTTACGGACAATGTTATCGGCTTTGAAAAGCAAATGAGCGGCTTAAAAGCCATTTCTGGAGCTACCGGGGACGAGTTCAAAGAGCTACGCGACGACGCTATGGCCTTGGGGGCAGCGACCACCAAAACAGCTATAGAGGTGGGCTCCTTACAAACCGAGTTCGCGAAATTAGGCTTTAGTACTAAGGAGATTCTGGACGCTACTAAGGCGACAATCCTATTATCAGAAGCAACGGGCGAGGACGTGGCTATGGCCGCGCAGGTAGCAGGGGCGACGCTCCGGGGTTTTGGCAAGGACGCCGCAGAGACAGGGCAAGTAGTCGACGTTATGGCTAAATCTTTCACCAGTTCAGCTCTGAACTTGGAGAGATTCGCCGAATCTATGAAATACGTTGCACCAGTAGCCAAAGCCTCCCACGTGTCGCTCGAAATGGTTACGGCCGCAATGTCAGCACTAGCCGACGCAGGTATTCACGGGTCTATGGCCGGAACCGCACTGCGTAGGATTTTAACTGAGTTTGACAAATCGGGCAAGCCTTTCGGAGAGCAGCTGGACGCTCTAGCCGCAAAAGGCCTAACGCTGGCAGATGCCAACGACGAGGTAGGACGTAGAGCTCAAACCGCTTTACTAATCTTGTCGGAAAATACCGATAAAATCAAAGAGCTTACAGAGGCATACGAGAACGCAGGAGGCTCTGCCGAAGAAATGGCAGACATTCAGAGGGACAACTTAGCCGGAGCGCTTAAGCTTGCGGGCAGTGCCTGGGCAGGTCTTATGCTGAGAATTGGGGAGTCTAACGGATTTATGAGAAAATTCATAGACAACTTAACCGAAGTATTAAGCTTAGCCGAGACGGCACCGCAGGCAGCGAGCAGGCTATCCGACCTAGCAGCTAAGAGCTGGGCTGATGCCACAGAGAATACCGCCGAGTATATAGCAGGGCTCGAAAAAGCTAACAAAGCACAAACCCAACTAACTATCGAGGCACTTAACGCGTTTATAGACGCAGGAGGCGGGGCAGATCTGAGTAAGTACTGGGAGACTCAGGTCCAAATCGGTAAGAACCTGAGAGAGGAGCTGGCCAGAGCCAGGACTAAGCTAGAGGCTGAGGAGTTGGCTAAGAGATTCGACCTGGAGAACAAAAGCGTCGAGGAGCTTATGCTTTTGAGCAAGAGTTTATCTTCTTTCAAAACCGGAGAGCGTGCCAAACAGTGGGCTATATTAAAGCCTATCGTAGAGAAGCAACTCAAAGAAATGACCGACTTAGAGAGGGCGGCGGCTGAGAAAGCAGCGGCAGAGGCTCTCCTTAATGTTACCAAAATCCGAGACCTCCAAATCTCTATGATGAACGAGGGCAAGGAAAAGGAGCTGGCTATCCTTGCTAGGTCTTTCGATAAGAAAAAGATTTTATTTGCTAAGTATGGCATGGACCAGGCAGTCCTCGACGAGTGGCTAGTCACCCAGACCAAGAAAATAAATGATAAGTACGCTAAGAAAGAGGCAGACGCAGCGAAGAAAGCCAGAGACAAGAAAGCGCGAGAAGAGAAGAAAGCTGCCGACGCAGCCGCTAAACTTAAGAAAAAAGAGAGCGACGCAGCGGTTAAAGCTATCAACGAACAGAAAGCACTCAGAGACTCTGAGATCGAGCTTGTAAAAGGCACCGAAGCGGAAAAGACTAGACTTACACTCCAAGCAGAAAAAGAACGCTTACAAGCGCTCCTAAAGCTTAGTAAGGCTGGGGGATTAGAACTTTCTAGGGCTCAGATTGATACTATGAAAAACAGCATTAAGGCGCTGGACGGCCAAATGGCTACGGTAGGGGCTAAGGACTACGACCTATACAGTTTAGCGGGCCTTAATTTGTCTGATGAGAAAAAAGAGGCGATAAGCTTGTCTACCCAGTTCGCACTCGAGAACGTTAGCCAATTCCTAGGCGCTAAGATAGCAGCTGCGGACCAATTAGTCGCACTAGCAGAACGAGAGCGCTCCGAGGCGGATAAGAACCTGGACCGAGAGCTGGAGAACCGCAACGCGGGCTATGCTTCTAATGTTATACAGGCACAGAAAGACCTAGCACTGGCCAAGAAAAACCAGGACAAGGCGCTTAAGGAGCAGGAGAAAGCCAAAAAAGCTCAAATCCTTATGGAATCAGGCTTGCAAGCTAGTAGCTTAATCACTGCCTCAGCTAAGATCTGGGGTCAGTTAGGGGTCTGGGCTCCGGCAGCCTTGGCCGTTATGTGGGGGTCTTTTGCTATGTCTAAGATTCAGGCCGTAAAAGCTACCAAAGTGCAGAAGTTCGGCACAGGAGGAACCGGCACCGTAGAGGGCGGGAGCCACGCCTCGGGCAACGACGTACATTTTGGAAACAAGACCGACGGCACAGAGTTAAGGGCCGAAGGTGGCGAGCGTTGGGCTATTTTCAACAAAAAGAGCTCTAGCCGTTACAGAAATATTCTGCCAGGGGTGATTAATTCACTAAATAAGGGTACTTTTGAGAGGCAATACTTGGCAGGATATAACTCTGACGGTTTAAACGTTAGCGTACAAGCACAAGCGCCAAGCCTAGGAGCCTTAGAGGGTGACGTGGCAGCTATCCGCCAACAAGGCGAAAGACGCTTTCATACCAATAGCCAAGGCCAAACGGTAGAAACTTATAAAAACCTAACACGTACTTACTCATGCTAATTACTTACAGATTTTCAATAAATGGCCACTCTGTGGAGCCTGTCTATAAGGACGGGCTCTCTAAGGAGTTCGCCCTGGAGCCGTCCCAGCGGTTCTACAGAGCCACCCTAGACGGGACTCTCAAATTTGAGAACGCAGATTTTGACTGGTTAAAAGCTCAATTTTTCGGGACGGAGTTCAAGCTCCTAATCGAGAAAGGCGTCGGGGGCACTTGGTCCGATTACTGGAGAGGCACGTTCTCCAAAACAGATGGAGACTGGAACGACGACGACCGCACAGTCTCCGTAAAAGTAGACCCTGACGACGAGTACGTCGATATCCTCGCAGGGCTAGAAAATGAATACAACCTTATTAAGTTGGCCCCAGCTCTCACTCCTTTAGCGATTCAAAAGAGGCCGCTACTACAGTACTACCTAGAGGGGGACGACGTCGTGGGGTGCTTCCTTGCAGGTAACTACTGGGAGCAGGGCGCTACTCCGCCAACGGACCCAGCGGACTTAGGGAACCTTTACAAGTTTGGCACCGCCGGGCTATTCTATGAGATAACCCTATCCGGGCCAGACACACCACTTACGGGGGCTTATGTGGGCAATTATGTAGCCGCGACACCTACCGACCTGGTAGGGCCTACAGGGGCTTACCTCCTCAGACCAAACGACCACGGACTCGGGACAGGAGAAACAAAGCTTGACCTGGTAAGAGTGTCCGACGGGGCAGTGTTATACATATCTAACGCCTTTTTTATTGGAGTGGACCAAGACCTTACTTTCTACGAGGAGGGAGGCTCTAGAGAGCTAACGGGATACAGGCGAACTATAAACCACCGAGCTAGAATACTGCTAGATACAGACACCTACGACGGGGACGCCACTTTCGACCTACTCGATAGCGATATGGTCGGAGAGAATAGAAATTATAAAAAAGTAGCCCCTTTCGGGTCTGAGGCGGACGAAAAGCTCCTAGTCATATCTAGCCGCGTGCGCGACGAGCCCACAGAGTACGGGCGTAACGACGAGGGTAAATACTTCATGCCTCCTACGGACGGCCGGAAATACTACCCTGTAGCGCGTAACGCCTGGGGGAATGCTGGCTTTTGGTTAGATTCTGCCCTTTGGGACTGGGGGCTGGAGGACGAGGCTCGAAAGGAGTACACTCTGAAAGAGACCAACCCTATAGAAAGCGTTATATCTGTACTATTGGCCGAAATTGTGCCAGGCGTAACTCACGAGGGCGACGCAGCACACAGCGAATTTTTGTACGGATCCGCTAATCCAGTGGCGGGGCAGGCCTTTAAACTTTTTATGGCCCAAAAGTCTAACGTCTTACAAGGCGAGTTCGACACACCAGCACAGAAAGCGCCTATTAAATTAGGTGAAGTTTTCCGAATGCTGCGCGATGTTTTCCAATGCTATTGGCATATAGACGCAGGAAAGCTTAGAGTAGAACATATAAGTTGGTATAAAAACGGAGGTACGTATGCGTACTCTCCTATATATACTGCGGACTTAACTACTCTGTCCGATGTGCGCAACCGCAAAACGTGGGGCTATGCCGCGAATAAATACACCTACGACAAGGAAGCCCTTGCCGAGAGTATAAAACTTAGCTGGATGGACGAAGTAACCGCAGGCTTTGAGGGGGTGCCTATAAAGATTAAGTCCTCGTTTGTGAAAAAGGACAAAAAGGACGAGATTAACGTCGGGAGTTTTACCTCCGATATAGATTATATGCTTTTGAACCCTTCCGCTATCAGTATGGACGGATTTGCCTTGTTTGGGGCTGTGCTCGACGGGGGAGTTTACAAAACGCCGCTTGTGCCTCTAGAGGTGGACGGCGTGGACGAGCTCCTGCAGAACGGTTTTTTAAGTTGGCCGTACCTCGCGTCTAATTTCTGGACCTCGGACCTACCAAGTAGAACCGCGACCATAAACGGCGTAGAGAGCTACGGGCTGGGCATAAGGAGTACCAAAAAGCAAAAGGTTAAATTCCCAAGCTCGGACGACCCCAACCCCCTACAGCTGATAAAAACCTCTTTAGGGGACGGGCAAATCGAAAAATTAAGTGTAAATTTGTGTAGTAGAATGAACTCCATAACCTTAAAGTATGCTACAGACTAATAATAACTTATCTATTTTGCCGTTCTATACGAGTTTAGAAAAGCAGAACCACCGCAAAGACTACGCTTTCGGCGAGGTCTACCCTCTTGTCACTCCAGACAAGAGGCTTTTACCTTTTCAGATACTCCGAGAGACCAGCGCGAGCGCGACCTGGAACGCGTCCCTTAAAAACTTATACGGGGTTACGGTGGCGGATATAAAAGACACACTACTAGCTACAGGGTTTATTCTTACCCGTTTCGAGTCCGAAGGGTACGACGTCATACAGTACCCAGGCAATCTGCCCCTTACGGTAGACACCCCCGAGGGGCAGTACTACGTCCAACTATCTGACGGCTCGCGCACTTGGTACAGCGAGGTTTTTACCGTGGTGCGCCACGTGGGCGACTTCCTAAAAATAGAATTTTGGGACGAGGAGAGCCTGGACCTAGGAGCTAATAAAGGCCGAGTAAACTACACTGAAAATTTTAGATATAGAGTGTATCTTAAAACGCAGCTAGGCCGACCAGCCTACCCTATAGAGGAGCAAGTCGAGAAACGCGACGGACACACTTTTGTAGAAAAGCAAGTAAGTGAAAAGACTTTTAAATTCACTTTCTTAGCTCCTGAGTTCTTGCTCGATGCTATGCGTCTCATAAGATTGAGCGACCACGTAGAAGTCACCAGTAAAGGGGACACCTACGAGCCTGAGACTTTCCTAATAACTCCGACATGGAAAGACGGGGGTTTTATTGCGTCAGTATCGGCGGAGTTCCAAACCGATACAGTAATTAAGAAAACAGGCAGAGGGCAAGCTCTTGCTGAGGGCGTGGTCTTTAATGATGATTTTAATAATGATTTTCCTTTATAAATAAATAAATAAATAAATACTACTAATTATGTGGACAGATTTGAAAGCCGCCCTAGGAGCGGTAATAAAAACAAACGGGGCCGGGGAGATAACCGGGGACGTGCTTAACCAAGCCCTAGACTCTATAGTTGACAACGTTGGGGCAGACGCCTCTTTTAAGGGGGTGGCTATTCCTAGTACAAACCCAGGAACCCCGGACGGGCCTGTGTTTTACTTAGCCTCCGAGAAAGGGGACTATCCTAATTTTGGAGGGTATGCACACAATGGCAAGGCCACTAAGGTAATCAGCAACGCCTCGGGCTCTTGGGTGGTCTCAGACACAGGCATAGCTACAAAGGAGCTGTCCGACTCCGTGGAGCGAGGGGTGATATCCTCCCGTGAGGCGGGGCTAAAAGAAACGAATATAGTGTATGTCCCTACGCAATCCGAGGATATAAACTACCCATCAAAATTAGGAGGCACTCTCTATTTTAATAAAACTACGGTATCGGGCACACACGATATCATATTCCGTGGGGTTAGAGGGGACGGCACCTATGCCAACCTATCAATATCCTTCCTAGAGGGGCAGTTTGTAGCCTGGGAGAACACTCTGGAGGACTTCGTGGGGTTCCGTATATATTTCGGGTCTGGGTCGACACCTGGGGAAGTGGACTTTAGTATCAAAGGGGTAGACTTTCCAGGCGAGGTGGCAAGAGTCGACGCGGATATCGCCGCGCTACAGTCGCAGGTAAACGAAAACCTCTACGCGAGAGCGGAAGCCTTTGACTCCAGTATATTTACAATACCTGGATTTATGAGACCTGCGGGAACGCTAAGTACCTCTTCAGTCTATTTAAGGTCTGATTATTTAGACGTGAATTTTGCTAAATTATATATCCATACCAAAGTAGCCTCTGTCTCAGTTTCTCCAGCAGTTTTCTTTGACGAAAGCTATACTTACATTTCTGGATACACAGCTGGAGACACTAACGAAGCTGACTTCGAAATAGACGTCCCACTTAACGCAAAATACGTGATATTGTCAATGGTTGAGAACCACTTAGGTATTTTTAGTGCTGAGGCTGACGTGGGGGTATCTTCATTTCTAGGGAAGTCTGAGAAAGTCTATGTTTCCACTACTGGAGATGATGGGAATACAGGGGGAATTTCTTCGCCTTTTTCTACTATCGGAAAAGCTACTAGAGAGGTGTCAGAAAATGGCGAAATTATACTACGTGAAGGAGACTACTCTGGAGAAGAGTTCGATTTAGCAAATATTAATAAGATTAGAGCTAAAACTGGAGAAAGAGTACGCCTAATATATGGCGCTGAGATAAACGCAGCTTCTTTGTCTGGAGGATATACCAGAGTATTCGAGGCGGCATATGCCGGAGCTATTAACTCGGCTTACTTTCTTTGGCAGCACGATATGGAAGACGAAGAAACAGTAATATCGATTGAAGATAGACACCCTCTACACAGAGGACGTAGAACTAGAATGCCTAGTACCAGAGTTTATCCAGCTGCAAGTATTGCAGAAATTGAGTCCACTGTTGATAAATTAATGTGGTTTTTAGATGGTGGAGTTTTATACTTCTCGAAAACTACTGGCTCTGATTTAGCAGTAAACCCTATAAGATTTTCCACAGGACAAACTCTTACAGCAAGTAAAGAAAAGCATATTTCTATGGTAGGTATTGACCTTCTCCATGTAGTGCTAAAAACTGCTAACTTATCTGGGTCTATCAGAGATGTATCAGTCGGAATGGCTAACGCTTCGGGAGTCATAGCTACGGATAAGACTGTGGGTCTAACCCTTGAAAACGTAGAAGTCTTCGGAGGAAACAATGATGGATTTAACGGACATACAACAGACCCAAATACATTAATATACGCCAAACAAACAACTGTAAAGTTTATAAACTGTCACGGTCATGATAATTTTGACGATGGAGAAAGCCACCATGAATACTGTGAGGTATATATGGAGGGAGGACTTTATGAGTTTAACGGCTCAGCATGCACCCCTGCCTCTGGCTGCCACGCTACGTACAATAATGTAATGGCTGCGAATAATGGGGGACACAACTGGAGTAATGCTGACGGGACTGGCTTTTCTGCACAAGGTAGTGCTTTAGATGGTGGGGTAGATACTAATGTCTACTGCTATAGTTGCCTCTCAAAAAACAATGTTATAGGCTTTAGAGGCTTAGATAACTCTAGTAAATTTATAAACTGTATATCTCAGAACAATATAACGCCTTTTGAGAATGGAGAGCAGCTTAATTGTACTACCTTATAGAGACCTCACCTGCTAAACGCGAATCACGTGTTGCCCAGGTTAGACAAAAGAAACTATTGTTTAATTTAATAAATATCACTATGGAAAATCAAAAGCAGAAGACCAGCAAGACGCAGGAAAAGCCAAAAGAAGAGGCGCCAATTATCGACCCTGAGCAGGATGTGCTCGGATAGGGAGCTAAGGCTATTAATCGCAGTGGGGGTCTTTGCGGCTCTCACTGTGGTTTATCTCACCCTAGGGGTGGCAAATAGCGTATTTTGGACAGTCTACGGCTTTGGGCTCAAAGATCTTTTAATTATAGCTCTACTTATGGGGAATCTGCACAAAGAGCAAGCCAGAGCGCTAAGCTTGGCCTCCATAGGGGTATCCTGTTATCTAGTTGTTCCTACTCTCACCCGCCTATCGTGTGCAGTGAAAACAGACTGGGGCTACGAGGCATACAAGGAGCTTATAAACTCTTCTACTTACCCCTCCCTACTTTTGTCCGCGATGCTAGTAATCTCAATAATAATCTACTATGAATACAGAAATGAGCGAAAAACTAGATAAATTGATTATATCAGTCGAGGAACTGAAATTATCAAAGAAAACGGATATAAGGCTAATGCGCGGGTTTATGTTGGCCTGCGGAGGAGTAATGCTATACTTTATCACCTTTATGAATGCTACAGGCAGGGAGTTAGAGGGGATTAAGTCTATATTAGCGACCAAGGACAACATAGTTAAGCTACGGACCGAGCTACGAAACGAGATAGGCGCCTACTTGCCTATGACAGCCTACATTGAAATAGAGAACCAAAGGAGCTACACAGTAGCAGAGCTTTTCTGTATTTTTGGCGAGAAGTACATACATGTAAAGGAGGAGGAGCTGGAGAAGTTCAGAACCTCAGCAATCTTTAAGCTTAATAACCAGACTAAACTAGGCACCACACGGGGCCAAAACTAGCCGACTATGAAGAAAAGAAATAAATACCAATTTGGTAGAACAAGCACGCAGCGCAAAAATGGGGTAAGTCATTACTTACTCCTAGCGTCTGATAGAGCTATGGAGTGCAGCCCTGTAGACTTTGGGGTCCCAGACCACGGAGGCAAGCGCACGGCTCCAGAACAAAAAGGAATTTACAAACTAGGCTACAGCAAAGCGGACGGCTACAGAAGTCTCTCATACCACCAAGTACTCGACGACTTCGGCAGAGGCCAAGCGTTGGACTTGGTGCCTTACATTAAAGGCGTGGGGTATTGCTACGACGCTCCTGGGCGTTTCGGTATTATTGGTATGCTTATGTTAGAAGCTTGGGAAGAGCTCCAAGACGAGGGTCTAATCCCTAAAACTCTTTATTTGCATTGGGGCGGCCTTTGGTCACATAAAGACCCCAAGAAATTAGGCTGGGACATGGCGCACTATGAAATTAGGAACTACCCACAAATAGGGAAATTATAAGTATATTTGTGTACACTAAATATTTTAATTATGAAAATTTTCTGGAATGGCGAAAAGCTCGTAGTCGACGACGAGGCCGGGAAAGTATTAAAACACAGCCCAGGACCGGGGGCTATTAAATGGACTGAGGACGCGGACCTTAATGCTATGGTTTATATCAAAGGACCCGTCGGAGTTGTTCAAGAGGAGATACTCCTATCCGAAGTCAAAGACGGGGCAGGAGCCAACTACACAGACGCGGCAACCTTTGAGGCGAGCATCGTCGATTTTTTCGTTAGCGCCCCTGATCTTGGGGGCTTTAGTGCGGGCGCGTACATCCCCTCCGCCAGTACCGGCGAGGTGGTGCCCGCGGGAGTATTGACTAGAGCCCAGATACCTCTAGCCCTGACGACCTCCCCTCCTCCCGACGGCTTCGACATGTTCGAGACCCTACAAGGTCCGGCGCTGAGGTTCGTAGGTGATGGGTCTGGAAAGACTAGAGTATTTAGCATGGCTATCTCCTCAGGTCTGAAAGCCGACTTTGGTGCCTCGGATAGGGTTGTTTTCTCTGTGTCTAGAAGGCCATACACACAGAGCGCTTGGGATGGGGCGGACCTAATACCGGGGTACGCTGTGTCTCGGAAGCTGCCAAACAAAGACCTCGGAGCGATAGCCCTCAACTCCCCATTTTTTACTTTACAGGAGGGGGATCTTGTGGAGCCCTCTCTTTTGTCTGTTTCAGGGGTGACTCTGTTGGTGGATACCTTTAGCCTGACTATCAAACAGATCGGCTAACAGCAGACAATAAACAAAATAGCCTTAACGGGGGATAGGCTCCCTTTCAATTTTTAAAACTATGTGGCAAAATATAGCACTGCTAGCGATAGGCTTCTCCGGGGGACTACTAGCTGGGTACTCTTTTAAGAAAGGGCCCAAAACAATCAACGCAGAGACATACTACGAGAGTCAAACGCAGGAGATAGATATAGCGCGTATCAAGCAGAAAAAGAGCGACGGCGAGCAATCGGTCGAAATTAAACCAACGTTCTTTAAAAGGCTCCTAAAGGGCAAAAAGAAATAAAAGACTTATTAGTCCGAACATAAACAAAGTAAACAAAAGTAAACAAAGATTGTTTATCTGTGGGCTCCTCAAGATCAGCTAGTTACAGCGAAATAAACAAAGTAAACAAAGATTATATAAAAGACTATATTAGATTAATATGGTATATATGGTAGTAGTTTTATATACCACATATACCAAACGCGATTGTAAGAGGTCTTTTGTTGTTTTTATTGTTTCTTTGTTTATTTGCTCGTAACTGCTTAATATTGAGGTGCTAGCAGGTAAACAATCTTTGTTTATTTTGTTTATTCTTTGTTTATTCTTTGTTTATCCTGGAGAGTGTAAATTTATTTGCTCCGCAGTTGCTTGGTATGCAAGCAGTTACAAAGAGTTATAAAATTAATTTGCAAAAAAGTATAGAATATATTTGCAGGTTTAGAAAATAGCAGTACTTTAGCAGAGCAATAAGGCACAAAACAAACACAGAAACAAGATGACAAAGCGAAACAAAATCAGAGTAGAGCTAGCAGTATTGGCCGTATGGGCTTGCGTAGCTTTTTATCTAATCGTTATAACTTTCTAAGCTATGAAAACTAATTTAATCGATTTTAAGGGCTGGAGCTCTGACGAGATAGCAATATTCCCAGGGCAAACGCTAAAGGCTAACGAGAGAGCCGTCAACTGTATCGCGGTGCTTTTCTTCGACCACGAACAAGGCGACCCAAAGACAGAGACCAACAGCAACGAGGTAACAGGCCAAGAGGGCTACAAGTTTGCAAGGTTCTTCCGTAGAACTCTGCCCGCTAAGCCTATCGAGCAAAAAGGGTCCGCACAAATCGCCGACTTAATCGAAAAATTCAGACTAGAGACCGAAAGCACCCTGGACCCAGAAGCTACCAAAGCACGCCAAGACTCGGAGCTTAAAAAAATAATCTTAAAGCAGGTACACGCTAAGCTCTCGCATAAGACCGAGATATGGGCAGCCCTTAACAGACTGGGAGCTCGCTACTTTTCAGAGTTAGAGCCTTCCGAATATTTCAACTTTTTAGGGTTCTTGGAAAGCCTAGAAAATTAATTTAAAAATAAGTTCTAATATATTTTTTTATCTCGCAGCTAAAAACTATTTTTGTAGCGAATCAAATAACCAAAAGCATTATGAGAAAGATTGACTTACAAAAAATCGTAGACAGCTGCGGGCTCGATACCAAAGAGCTAGCTACAGAGCTATTTCCTACAGCTAAGTTTCCTATCCCAGCGCTTAAGCGTATTCTATCGGGAGAGGCTCAGCTAGACGCTAACCAGATAGCTAGACTATCACACTACACAGGCCTAACCTTAGACCAGATCTTCGGAGCTCCTGCAAAGTGGAAAGGGGCCAAGCAACTATCCGAGGGAAAGCTTAACCTGGAGAGTGGCGAGTATAGAGCAGAGCTGGACTTGAAAACGTGGCTTGTTAAAATTTCACACAAAGAGTCGCTATTCTGTAATGAAATACTTTGCAGCCAAATGGTACCAATGTCAGTATTTATTAACGCTCTAAACGAGCAAGTTTCAAACCATAAAAACCAGTAAACAGATGAACTCATTTAAACTAAAAGCAGACCTAACCGACCCTAAGCACGTGGCAGCAATGGCCGCTTTTTTCAACACTTTGAACGGTGCCGCTGAGGTAGCCGCTCCAGTTTTTAACCAAATGGCCCAGGCAGGGCAGCAAGCGTCCCGAGCAGGCAAAGCACTGGCGGAGGCCGCTATAGAAGCTAAGCCAACCCCAGAGCAGCTTAAGGCTGAGGTAGAAGCAGCTAAGCCGGAGGCAACCACCGAAGCCGTAGAGCCTTGCGAGGCCGATAGATTGCTTTCTTTCTCTGAGCTTAAAGCTAAATTTCCAGCTACGAAAGCCAAATCAAAAGAGGTATTTCTGGAGCGTATCGGCCTAGGCCCTGTCAAAGAGGAGACAACTACCGAGGAGACAACTACCGAGGAGACAACTACCGAGGAGACAACTACCGAGGAGACAACTACCGAGGAGGCAACTACCGACGAGCAGCAAGTGCGTGAACAGGAGCAAACAGAGGCGGAAGCCCCAGCAGGCGAGAAAATCGACGCGGTGCTAGTTAAGAAAACTATGTCCGAGTGTATTAACGTTAAGGATATGGACCTTAAGCAGGAGCGTAAGAAAGCCCTACGTGAGAAGCTTAACGAGTACGGCGCTAAAAACGTTTCAGCGGTCCCAGAGGACAAGTTCGCCGAGTTTGTAACCTTTATGCGTAGCTTGTAAATGGCTGCCGTAAAACACTCCCAGAGGGCCCACGCGCTACTTAGCGCGTCCGGCGCCTCTCGCTGGATGAATTGCACACCCAGCGCACGACTTGAGGAAAGCCTCAACATAGTAGACGAAGGTAGCGACTTCGCTAAGGAGGGCACCCTGGCCCACGAGTTCGGGGATTTAAACCTGCAGCTCTTATCTGGACAGTACGAACCTATCGGGCTAGAGCACTTAGAAAACGAGCTCCTAGAGCAGCGAAAAAGCAAGTTCTACACTGACGAGATGGAGGGCCAGGTGGAGAAATACACCGATTACGTCATGGAGCAGTTCCTGGCAGCTCAACAAAAAGACCCTTTAGCTATCCTATCAATTGAGGAAAAACTAGACATGACGCATTTGATTGAGGACGGCTTCGGCACCGGGGACGCGTGTATTATCGCAGACGGTGAGCTGGAGATTATCGACCTTAAGTATGGCAAGGGTATCAGAGTAGAGGCCGACGACAACCCACAGTTAAAACTTTACGGACTCGGCGCCTTGGATAACTACGACATGGCCTACGACATTGAAACTGTCCGACTTACAATTGTACAGCCTAGACTCGACCACGTGAGCAGCTGGGTAATTCCTGTAGAGAATTTGCAACATTGGGCAGAGACCGAGGTTAAAACTAAGGCGAAACTAGCCTACGCAGGAGAGGGGAAAACTTGCTCCGGCGACTGGTGCAAATGGTGCAAAGCAAAAGCACGCTGTAGAGCACTGGCAGAAAAGAACCTGGAACTAGCTAAACACGCATTTTCAGACCCTGACCTTTTAGAGGACGACGAGCTCCTGGAGGTATTCAAACAGATACCGGGCTTAACCGACTGGGCGAAAGCTGTAGAATCTCATATTAAATCTGAGGCCATAAAGGGCAAAAAGTGGCCAGGATATAAGCTAGTAGAGGGCCGAGCTAATCGCAAGTTTAAGGACCCCCAAATGGCTATGACCACGCTAAGCGCTAAGGGCTATAAGTATCCCGATTTTTCTAATACTAAAATTAAAGGTTTTGGGGACCTGGAGAAATTGCTTACTAAGGCCAAGTTTAACGAGATACTTGGGGAGCAAGTTATCAAACCTAAGGGAGCGCCTACTTTAGTCCCAGAATCGGACAAAAGAGCACCCTACGCGCCTACGTCGGCTAAGGACGATTTCGACGACGAATAAAATTATTTTCAATTATTTTATAAAATTGTTTTGCGGTTTAAAAAACTTGATTACCTTTACACCGTAAGACAAAATAATTACTCACTTTAATAAAAACTAAGAAAGTTATGGCTAAGCAAAGAGACCCACAAGAGATTTTAACAAAAGAAGTAAGATTTTCATATCTTAACATTTGGGAACCTAGAGCAATGAACGAAGGCGACGACGCTAAGTACTCCGTGTCGGTCCTTGTTGACAAAGAGGACAAAGTTACTTTAAAGCGCATAGAGGGCGCTATCAAAGCCTGTGAGGCTGACCTGGCCGCTAAGTGTGGCGGAAAACTGCCTAGGAAGTACAGAACCCCATTAAGAGACGGCGACGAGGAGAAAGAGGACGACGAAGCCTACGAGGGCAAAATGTTCTTAACTGCGTCCTCAAAACGTCAGCCGGGTATCGTTGACGAGGACCGCGACGAGTTTATGGATGAGGAGAAGTTTTATAGCGGGTGCTATGGTCGCGTTGTGTTGCGTTTTTACGCCTACAACAACCAGTCTAAGGGCATCGCTTGCGGTTTGCAGAATATCCAAAAGCTAAGAGACGGCGAGCGTCTAGGAGGCGGCGGTAGAACTGCGGCAGCTGACGACTTTGACGACGAGTAACATACTTGTCAAATAGAATAAAGCGGCTATTTTAGGGGGCCGCTTTATTCTCCTTATTACTCTAAAAATATGGGGGAGTGGCGGAACTGGTAGACGCTGAGAGTATAAGCGCTTATACTCAATAATAAAACACTAGTCTGATAAACTAGAGCATTCCAATAACGGTTAAGGTGCCTGGCTCTTAGAGACGGGATAGTTTAGAAAGTACCGTTGCAGGTTCGAGTCCTGTCTCCCCCACAATTTAAACCTGATTTATCTCGCAATCGTGTTTTTATGTAGGGCTTCGTATCTCGGTTAACCAGACCGACGAAGCCCTTTTTTCACCTTTAAACTAAAATAGTTATGCAAGTAACAGACTTACACACCGATATCGAGACGTATAGCTCGGTTAGCATAAAAGACGCCGGAGCGTATAAGTACTTAGAATCAATCGACTTTGAGATTCTTATGGTAGCTTATTCTTTCGACAAAGTTAACTTTAAGATCGTAGATTTAGCCCAGGGCGAAGATCTGCCCGAAGAGTTCACAAAGGCACTATTAGACCCGACAGTTAGAAAACACGCGCATAACGCAGTATTTGAGCGCCGAGCGTTTGAAGCCTACGGGTACCAGACCCACCCGAGAGATTGGCACTGCTCAGCAATTAAAGCGAGTTACTGCGGTTTCCCTTTGAGCCTGGGAGCTATTTCTGAGGCTATGGGCCTAGGGGACAAAGCGAAGGACAAAGCAGGTAAGGCACTGATACAGTACTTTTGTGTACCTGTCAAGCCTACCAAGACCAACGGGCACCGAACCCGAAACTTCCCACACCACGACCTAGAGAAGTGGGAGCAATTTAAAAACTATTGTATTCAGGACGTTGTGGCGGAGTGCGCTATCGGCGACCGACTGGACCGCTACGAGATTCCAGAGGATGAGCGAACCAACTACATATTAGATCAAGAGATTAACGACCGGGGTATCCTAGTCGACTTAACTATGGCGGCCAACGCTGTAGAGATGGATGGTATAAACTCCGACCTACTTACTAAAGAACTACAAGAACTGACAGGGCTAGACAATCCAAACAGCCCCGCCCAGCTTAAAGCCTGGCTAGGTCGAGCATTGAAAAAAGAAATAAAATCACTCGCTAAAGAACCAGTAAAAGAGCTAATAGCTGAGGCGGCGGCTAATCTAAAAAAAGCAGAGGAGGACGAGACTAGCAAATACTCGCAATATAATTTAGATATAGCCTACGACGTCGTTAGAGTCTTAGATCTTCGCGTCAAAGCTGCGAAAACGTCAGTTAAGAAATATATTAAAATGTTGGAATGTGCTTGCGACGACAATAGAGCCCACGGCTTGCTCCAGTTCTACGGAGCGAGGACCGGACGCTGGGCTGGTCGCTTGGTCCAACTACAGAACCTACCGCAGAACCACCTCGACGACGAGGGAGAGCTGGAGGCAGCTAAGGAGATGGTAGTTAATAACGATTTTGACGGCCTGGGCATGGTTTACGATGATGTAGCCAGCGTCTTATCTCAGCTGATTAGAACGACGTTTATAGCGCCTAAGGGCAAGACCTTTGCCGTAGCTGACTTCTCAGCTATTGAGGCCCGCGTTATTGCGTGGCTTGCTGATGAAAAGTGGAGGCTCGACGTATTTAAAACAACGGGTAAAATATACGAGGCTTCGGCGGCTATGATGTTCGACGTACCTATCGAAGAGGTGACCAAGGGCTCAGACCTTAGAGCTAAGGGGAAAGTGGCGGAGCTTGCTCTGGGCTACCAGGGAGCACTCGGAGCCCTTAAGGCTATGGGCGGCGAAAAGATGGGGCTATCCGATTTTGAAATGGAAAGCATTGTAAAGCGTTGGCGTAAAGCTAGCCCGGCAATTGTTAAACTATGGGCTAATGTTGAGGCCGCAGCTATGCGAGCAGTCCAAACTCGCAAGCCTGTGACTTGTAAAAATAAAGGGCTAGTTTTCCAAATGGAGGGCAAGGCCTTAACTATCCTTTTGCCCTCAGGTAGAAAACTGTTTTACCAAGGTGCCAGAATAGGGACCAATAGATTTGGCCGCGAAAGCATAGAGTATTACGGCACGCATCAAGTAATGAGAAAATGGATGCACCTAGAGACCTACGGCGGAAAGCTAACGGAGAACATTATCCAAGCCATAGCTCGCGACTTGTTGGCTGTATCTATGCAGCGATTAGACGAGGAGGGCTACCCTATTGTTATGCACGTGCACGATGAGGCTATTTGTGAGGTTCTTCTTGAGGACCAGGAGCAGAGCCTAGAAGATATGTGCGAGATAATGGGCCAGACTGTAGACTGGGCGCCAGGTCTGCCTCTAGTTGCTGACGGATACCTTACTCCCTTTTATAAGAAAGACTAAAATTAATTTGCATTATTTGTATAAATTAATTTGCATACTCTAATTTAAGTATTATATTTGAGGCATGAAAGACAAAATAATTGACATAGTAGCAGAGCACTGCGTAGGCTGGAAGAATTGCGAGGCACTGGCTGACAAGCTTTTAGGCTTGCACAAGGCCGCCCTAGCCAAAGAGCTAAGAGAAGAGGGGGACGTAATCGCTAAGGCGAACGCCTCCAGCTGCTCTCTAGGTAAAGCTTTCAACGGCTGCCCGTCGCACAACATAGGGCAGTATGGCTGCCTCACGTGCAGATATTACAAATAGAACAAACTACCCTAAAAATACATAAATGAAATACGACGGCACCCTGGCGGTGGCTTTTGGCCACAGCGCTAAGTCTAAGACTTGGAAGAATGAAAAGATAGAGTGGTCCGAGTTCGCGGAGCGCTTGCTCACCGAGAATAAAACGAAGGAGACCTATAAGCAGTTTATGGCCTCCAACAAAGGCGACCAGTCCAGTATTAAGGACGTAGGCGGCTATGTTGGTGGATACTTAAGACAAGGCCGACGCAAGCCCGAGAACGTGGTGCACCGTCAAATTATGACCTTAGACATTGACTTCGCGCATTTGGAATTTTGGGACGACTTTATAATGCAATTCGATAACGCGGCAGTCCTGCACGGTACCCACAAGCACCACGAGGACACGCCCCGCTATCGTTTAGTTATGCCTCTTAGTAGAGAAGTGACCCCCGACGAGTACGTGGCCATATCTCGACAAGTGGCGGGCCTGTTAGGTATTGAATTGTTTGACGGTACCACTTTCGAGACTAACCGCTTAATGTTTTGGCCGTCTACTCCATCAGATCAGGACTACTACGCAGAGCTACAGGACGGACCTTGGTACGACGCTGACGAGGCGCTGGCCTCTTATCACGACTGGACAGATTCCAGCCTCTGGCCTACTGCCGGGCGTGACTTCGACGAAGTTAAGAGCCTAAGTAAAAAGCAGGAGGACCCGAGAGAGAAGCGCTGGCCTATTGGCCCGTTCTGCCGTACCTACTCGATTAGCGAGGCTATAGAGGCCTTTCTGTCCGACGAATATACGGAAGCATTCGACGAGCGCTACACTTACTTAAAAGGGTCTACAGCTGCCGGAGTAATCACATATGAGGACCTTTTCGCTTTCTCACACCACGGAACCGACCCAATAAGCGGCAAACTTTGCAACGCTTTTGATTTGGTGCGTATTCACAAGTTTGGGCACTTAGACGGCGACAGCGAGAGCAACGCCAAATCGAATAAGAGCTTTCGAGCTATGGAGGAGTTTATCCAAAAAGACGCCAAGACTAAAAAGACCGTAGCATCTGAGACAGTTACCGAGGCTAAATACGCTTTCGTAGACGAGGACGAAGAGGAGGACGAAGAGGCAGCACCTAAGGGGCTGGACCTGGACTGGATGCAAGAAATGGACACCGACCCAAAAGGGAAGTATTTAGCCTCTGCCTCGAATATTAATATTATTCTAGCCAACGACTACCAACTTAAAAACCGATTCAAACAGAATAATTTTGACGGCCAAAGGTACATTTGTAAAAAGGCACCATGGAGAAAAGTCTCTGGAGAGGAGCCTATGAAAAACGTAGACTATGCAGGAGTTAGAAACTATATAGAGAGTATTTACGGGATAGCTGGCAACCTTAAGATAGACGACTCCCTAGCTTTGGAGTTTGAAAAGCAAAGTTTCCACCCAGTTAAGGATTACCTGGAGGCTACAGAGTGGGACGGAGAGGCTAGACTGGACACGGTCCTAATTGACTACCTAGGAGCTGAGGACAATATCTACACACGTGAAGCAATTAGAAAAATGCTTTGTGGAGCCGTAGCGCGTATCCTTAACCCAGGGGTAAAGTTTGACCTAGTGCTCACCTTAGTGGGCAAGCAGGGGACCGGGAAAAGTACAATAATTAAGATCTTGGGCCGCGAGTGGTTTAGCGATACATTTATGGGCGTATCTGGTAAGGAGGCACTGGAGCAAATCCAAGGGGCCTGGCTTATTGAAATGGCCGAGCTTGCTGGATTACGCAAGGCAGAGGTCGAAGCTGTTAAGCATTTCATTACAAAACAAGAGGACACCTTCCGTCCTGCTTATGCTAGAACTGCGGAGACTTATAAGCGTCAATGTGTGTTTTTTGGTACCACTAATAACCCAGCTTTTTTAAGAGACCCCTCAGGGAATAGAAGATTTATGCCTGTAGACATTGACCAACAGCCACGCTCTAAAAGCGTATGGGACGACCTAGAGGCTAACACTGCCCAAATATGGGCCGAGGCTGTGGCGATGTATAAAGGAGGCGAAAAGCTTTATTTAGGCGAAGCGGCCGAAGCAATAGCCCGCACCGAGCAACTTAACCACTCAGAAGCAGACGACCGCCAGGGCGTAGTCGAGAACTACCTAGAGCGCTTACTGCCTAAGAACTGGGCAAAATTGGACCTTTACGAACGCCGCGACTGGTTAGCCAGCGACGAAAAAGGCGCCGAGTTAAGGGTGCACACCTGTGTAGCAGAAGTATGGTGCGAGTGCCTAGGCAAAGAGAAAGAGGACATGAGCCGATACAATACAAGGGATATTAACGAGATTCTTAGAGGCCTCCAAACATGGGACGCAGGCCGAAGCCCTCGAAACTTCCCTCTTTACGGAAAACAAAAGTATTATTCACTTATAAAATAAAAGACTATGGACAATCTTAAGGAGTACCTCGAAATAGAGACACTAAAGGAAATGACCTACACAGAGATTAACACTCTACTTAATAAATTAAATAGCCAAGTCGCGAAGCTTGAGCATAAGGCTATAGCCTACGACGCTCTCGATTTGAAAGTAGCCGAGCTATACTCAGAAGATAGCGAAGCGGACCTTGTCGACGTAGGGGAACTAGTGGCCACAGAATTAGGCTATCTATAATGATTGAATCCGAAAAAACACTAGAGAAAAGACTAGGCGCCGAGGCTAAAAAGATCGGCGGCTGGTCGCTTAAACTGCCAGCTATCCACGTTAGCGGAATACCGGACAGGCTGCTACTCCTCCCAGGTGGGCGGGTAGTCTTTGTCGAGCTAAAGACGACTAAAGAAAAGCCTAGAAAGATTCAGCTAGTAATCCATAGGAAACTAAGGAAGCTAGGTTTTAGAGTTGAGATAATAGATACAACCGCGCAAATAATCGCATTAATTGAAGAGTATGAGCCAGCCAAAACCTAAGAGGGTTTACTGTGTGCAGCGAAATGGCAACACATGGATAACTAGAAACTACACATATCAAGTAGAGCGTGAGGACTCAGAGAACTATTTTATCACTGACGACCTGGACAGAGTTTGGGGATACGACAAAGAACTTTTTAAAATTATAGAATAGCCATGCTAAAAATAAATGTGCCCCAACAGCTAAAGATATCGATACCAGAGCAGTACTTCCAAGAGTCAGGGCAGGAGATAGACTGGGAAGGAGAGGACCTCGACAAGGTGCAAGTAGACCAAGCCGACGAGGTAGGGGCTATACTGGCTTTAGAGGTGAGTATCCACACACTGCGCAGGACTCCCGGCTACTGTGGCAGCCTGTCCGACACTCTGGTCGCGTTACGCAGGAGGTTAATAACTGAATACGAGCAGATTTTTGATAAGTACATAGAGCATCAAGACTTTTACTAGAAAACTTAAATAAAATGAACGAATCTAACCTACACGACTACCAAAAGGAAGCCGTTAACAAAATTATGCTGAGTCCCTATTCCGGGTTGTTCCTGGATATGGGACTCGGATAGCGCCCTGGTAAAACTGTATCAACTTTAACAGCGATTAAGAAATTAATCTGGGAAGAGCTAGAAGTGGACAAGGTCCTCGTAATAGCGCCCAAACGAGTAGCGGAGACAGTCTGGTCGACTGAGTGTGAGAAGTGGGAGCACCTTAACGATTTGCGCGTGGCGAAAGTCATAGGTAACGAGAAGCAACGCAAGGCAGCCCTAGCAGAGAAAGCCGATATCTATATGCTTGGCCGTGATAATGTGGCCTGGCTAATTGGTCAGTACGGGGGCAATATGCTGCCGTTTGATATGCTTGTGATAGATGAGTCTAGTAGCTTTAAGAACCCAAAGAGCCAACGCTTTAAAGCCCTTAAAAAGGCACAGCCTTGTTTTAAGCGCGTCGTTATCTTAACGGGTACGCCAGCGCCTAACGGACTAATAGACTTATGGAGTCAAGTCTACCTATTGGACCGAGGGGAGCGCTTAGGCAAGAATATAACCACCTACCGCCGTGACTTCTTTAGCCCTGGGCAGACTAATGGCTCGATAGTTTATAATTACCGAATCAACAAAGGCAGCGAGGAGCGTATCCACGAGAAAATCGGCGACATTTGTATGTCTATGAAAGCAGAGGACTACCTGGACCTACCCGGTAGAACTAACGTGACTGTGGATATTAAGCTGGAATCTAAGACGCAGAAAATGTACAACGAGTTCGAAAAGGAGCAAGTCCTGGCACTATTAGATAACCAGGAGGAGGGCGAAGAAATTAGCGCGGTTAATGCTGCGGCACTCTCTACCAAATTGCTACAGTTTGCTAACGGTGCCATATATGACGAGGATATGAACGTCCACGAGGTCCACAACTTGAAAATAGACGCGCTTAAGGAAATTATGGAGAACGTACAGGGCCAGCCTGTGCTTTTGGCCTGGACCTTCCGCTCCGATATGTACCGCATAAAGAGACACCTTAAGGAGTACGAGCCTAGAGAGCTAAAGACCGAGCAGGATATCCTCGACTGGAACAATGGCAAGGTTAAACTTATGATGATGCACCCAGCGAGTGGAGGGCACGGATTGAACCTGCAGGCTGGCGGCTGTAATATTGTCTGGTTTGGGCAAAATTGGAGCCTTGAGCTATACCAACAGTTCAACGCTCGACTAGACCGCCAGGGCCAAACTAAGCCAGTAATTATACACCACCTAATAGCGTCCGAGACTATCGACTCCGATGTGCTGAAAGCTTTAGATGGCAAAAGCACTAAACAAGAGGCACTTATGCAGTCTATTAAAGCAAGGGTTAAAAAATATTTGAAATAATTTGCATATTTATTTTGTAGTTTACTTAAAAGCACTACCTTAGCAGAGCGATACGGCACTAAAGCCTCGCTACTAAAAACAAGAAAATGAACAAGCCAAATATTAAAAACCTAGACCTACTAATCAAGACCTACAACGAAATGTATATCGAGACTTTGCGCTACGATATCGACGCGGAGGACGGCGACGCTTACCTTTTCAGTTCTCACGAAGCGCATAGAGTTTATCCGACGTCTGAGTGTTTGGAGGCCTACCTTATCGGAGCTATTAAGAACGGAGTACAGCGCACGCTAGACCCTAACTACTCAGACGGCGGCCTAGAGGCTTCCCCTGAGTATTTGGAGCAAAAAAAAGCGGAGGCAGAGCTTGACGAGTACTTAGAAAGTACTGAGTATACTACCCTAGCCCCTGAGGTGTGCGAGGCTAAAGCTATCAACCAGGAGGCAGTCTCTAAGGAGCAGCTTATAGACCGCCAAAGCTGGACGCTAGACCAGAAGATCGACCACGCTCTCGGAGCTATAGAGCAATTTTATAACTACTACGAGGGCAAGGTGTACATTTCTTTTTCTGGGGGCAAGGACTCCACAGTCTTAAGGCATCTAGTCCGCAGGCTCTACCCGGACGCCGCTTGCGTGTTTTGTGATACGGGGCTAGAGTTCCCGGAGGTTAAGGAGTTTGTTAAGTCCTGCGAGGGGGCTACCTGGATAAAGCCCAAATTTACCTTTAAGGAGGTAGTGGACAAATACGGATACCCTATGATATCAAAGGAGACCTCCGAGAAGCTACGCAAGTACAAAACGCAGAACCTCTCCGACAGATACAGGGGTATTTTGCTGAACGGTAGCGAGAAAGGCACGGCCGGAATGATTCCGAAAAAGTGGCAATTTTTGATAAAAGAGGATATTAAGATTAGCGGCCAATGTTGCGACAAGCTAAAGAAAGACCCTTTTAAGGTTTTCGAGAAAGCTACAGGCCTAAAGCCTATTATCGGGACTATGGCAAAGGACAGCCTACTTAGAGCCCGCACGTATAAGAAAACAGGTTGTAACAGCTTCGACAGCAAGAGGCCCAAGTCTACCCCCCTAGGGATTTGGACAGAGGCGGACATCTGGGAATACATTAAACGTTTTAAGGTGCCCTATTCGAAAATCTACGACATGGGCTACGACCGTACAGGCTGCGTATTCTGTATGTTTGGGGCGCACCTGGAGAAAGAGGCTAACCGCTTCCAGCTTATGGCAGGCACACACCCGAAACTACACAACTACTGTATCAATAAGCTAGGGCTTGCGGAGCCGTTGAAGTTAATGGGGGTAGAATATGAGTAAGCTACCACCCCCACCGGAGCGGATAGGGATATCCGCTCTAGACCGCGAGAAGGCACTTACCAAGATGCTGCGCGACGACCTGGCCTACGAGGCTGGGATGCGCCAACGATACCAAGCCTTAAGCGTGAAACTTAAGGAGCACCTGGGCGAGGCCCGACGCCTTAGCCGTATTAAATCACAGGAAATTAAAAGACTGAAAAATGAAAAGATCTGAATTAGTAAAACGAGTAAAAGGCATACGTAAAGAGCTAGCCGCTACCGAGACAGCCTACGCCAAAAAGGACGCTGAAAAGCAAGCTCACGCGGAAATAGTAGAGCTCATACTTCCTAAAATACAGGGGAAGGGCCCCGAGATAAAAGGCAACAGATTAGCCACCCGCAGAACTTTGGAGCGCATGGGCTCCCGAAACATAAGCGCCCTAGACCGAAGACATTACCCCGAGTTCTTAACCTTTGTAAACTCTTTGTAAGGTGGACAACTGTAACAAATGCGGCAAAATAGCCGAGTACAGCGACAAGAGCGGGCCTATCTGCTACTCATGCATAAAGATAAAAGAGGAGGCGCTTATCCACCCAATTATCGCGGAGGTAGTCGAGCACTCGGGCGTTAGCTTCCAGCTGCTGGTTAGCCCCTCTAGACGCCAGGAGGTAGTCGAAGCTCGTAGTTATGCTATGTACCGCTTAAGAAGAGATACGGACTACACTATGGACCGCATAGGCAAGATATTTTATAAGGACCACTCTACGGTCTCCCACGCAGTAAAAACAACTAGAATATTATTAGAAACGGACCAGCTAGCCTGGGCCAAAAACTTAGACTAATGAAAATTTTCAAAACTAGAGAAGTAAAGACCCCAGAGGTCAAAGGAAACGGGATTAACTTTTTTATCCCTTACACGCACCCGGGTAAGACCTACCTAGCACCTGGACAAAGTGAGCGCATCCCTAGCGGCCTGCACTACAGAGTCCCAGCTGGCACCGCCTTAGTATCAGTAAGCACTATCTCAGAGGTAGAGGACTGCCCTAAGCTTAAAGTCGAGTTTTACCACGTGGTAGGCGACCCAAACGCGGAGGTAGTTTTCCACGTAACCAACATAGGCGACGAGGTAGAAGTGCTTAAACCTGGGCAGTACATAGCCCGCGCCATTGTGACGCCAATAGTCGAGCCTAAGGTAGAAATTACCGAGGAGCTGGACGAGTTCCTTAGCGGGCCTAAAAAGGACCCGGAGCTGGACTTTAACCCGGATTGTGGGACTTGTCCCCACGCTCACAACCACGAGCCTATCCAGTCAAAAACTTGTATTGATTGTATGAATAACAAAAACGTTTAAATCTTATGAAACTAATTAGACCAAGTTACCAGATCTTAACCCCGCTAAACCGAGACGCTATACTCGGAGCTATCGAGCGAGCGGGCAGAACTTGCTACAAGAGCGAGGAGAACATAACAGAGCAATCGGCGCCTAAGTTTGTCGAAATGATTACAGGCCGCGGCCATATGTCCGTTATAGAACACCAAAGTTTTAGCGTGCTGTTTGTTTGCGACAGAGGAGTAAGCCACGAGCTAGTCCGCCACCGTCTGGCAAGTTTTAGCCAGGAGTCGACGCGCTACTGTAATTATTCTAAGGATAAGTTCGACAACCAGCTTACTTTTATTATCCCGCCTTGGGTGCCCGTTGAGCCTGGAGAGGGCAGTCCTTCCAATTTTGGGCTAACTACTCCCGGCGGCGTATGGTGGTTAAATGCTATGCAAAACGCAGAGGAGATTTATAATGGACTAATCGCTCCCGATAGTGGCTGGAGAGCTGAGCAAGCCCGTTCTATCCTGCCTAACTCGCTTAAGACTGAGATAGTAGTCACGGCCAACTTAAGAGAGTGGGCGGAGATATTCCGACAGCGCACGGCTCCGGCAGCTCACCCACAAATGCGAGAATTAATGTGCCCACTACAGGCGGAGCTCCAGGACGTACTCCCTGAGATATTCGGCGACAGACAGATAGGAGGCGCAGATGAGTAGCCCAGAACAAAAGAAAGACGTCCGTAGCCACAACGTAGGGGACTCGGACTACGCAAAGCATAAGATACAACCCTGGGATATTTGGGAGGAGTACAGCCTCAATCCTTGGGACGCGGATATCGTTAAGCGGGTCCTAAGGGAGAAAGCCAGCCAAAGCAGGCGCCTAGACTACGAGAAGATTATCCACATTTGCCAGGAGCGTATCCGGCAAATAGATAGTAAATAATTTTACACACTAATAAACTATAGGCTAGCTCTTTAAAAGGTTAGCCTATATTTTTTTTAATCTTTTTTGCAGATTTATTTTGAGGTTCAAATAAAAGCAGTACCTTAGCAGAGCGATACGGCACTAAAGCCTCGCTACTAAAAACAAAACTATGAACTTCACACCTAACGGAACTAAGGAGGGTATAAAACTGGGAATACTTCACAGTGTAGATGGGTACTGGGTAAGTAATGAGGGTACTAAGATCAAGCCAAGTTTTCACGTATGGATACCTGGAACAACTCACGCCACCTGTGACTCCGCATACGAGGACATCACGCTGGCCGTTTGTCGCTGCAACTTCTTAGCTAGGAACAAATCCAAAATTAGAAAGCTATGAAAACCGAATTTTGCCCCGACTGCGTGGAGCCTATGCAACCTTATAAGAAAAAGCTAGGCTACCGCACCAACTGGAACCGCTGCCCTAAGTGTGGGCTGGTTAAGGGCCCAGACGCTAGCAGACCGACTCCTGATAATTGCGAAGAACGAAATAACTTAAATATCGACCGTCACTACGACGGCGAATAAAACCGAAAGCTATATGAAAACAAAGAAAATCCAAAAGGAGCTTACTAAGCGCACCTTTGCAAACCTAGACGGCATCTACAAGGCAGCTCAGAACACTTGTAAGAGCTGGGGCGTTGAAGACTTGCCACTAATCACTTTAAAGCAGACAGTCGCTAAGGCGAAGCTTAAGACTAACACCGAGGTAGCAGCTGTCAACGAGTACAACGTCGTTTATAATAAGGTCCTGGACTCTATGGTCGAGACTCTGGAGCAGGGGGCCAAGGCTAACAAGCTTACAGCGGTGCCCTTGCCAAGACTTAAGGGCGTTATAGATATCATAAAAGTTAACATTAAGGCGGGAGCCAAATAAACCGAAACTATGAACTTATTAGAATTTCCAGAAGTAAACTGCCGAGTAGGCGAGAATCAAGAGGAGTATATTACTATCCCTGCCTGCATGGACGACAGAGACC
>Ga0193963_1000078_pt1 | contig 46241 bp, 58 predicted proteins | sample FB_6_MG_FD_140359 | JGI IMG/M metagenome (GOLD analysis project Ga0193963, IMG submission 140359) | Microbial mat bacterial communities from the Broadkill River, Lewes, Delaware, United States - FB_6_MG | ecosystem: Environmental > Aquatic > Freshwater > River > Microbial mats | place: USA...
ACCAGCTTATTCGACGAAAACGGGAAGAACATTCCTTGTACAGTAATCGAAGCAGGTCCATGCGTAGTTACCCAAGTCAGAACTGAAGAAGTTGATGGGTATAATGCCCTACAACTTGGTTTCGATGACAAAAAGGCAAAAAGCTCTAATAAAGCTTTAGATGGTCACTTTAAAAAAGCTGGAACCACTGCCAAAAGAAAAGTTATCGAGTTTCAAGATTTTGATGAGGAGTACAATTTAGGAGATCAACTAACAGTAGAACTTTTCAATGAAGGAGAATTTGTTGATGTATCAGCAACTTCAAAAGGTAAAGGTTTTCAAGGTGTTGTAAAACGTCATGGTTTTGCAGGTGTTGGTCAAGCAACTCACGGTCAACATAACCGTTTAAGAGCGCCAGGATCAATTGGTGCAGCATCTTATCCAGCTAGAGTATTCAAAGGAATGCGTATGGCAGGTAGAATGGGAGGAAAAAAAGTTACAGTTCAAAATTTAAGAGTTTTAAAAGTAGTTACTGAAAAGAACTTACTTGTGGTTAAGGGAGCAGTTCCTGGTCATAAAAACGCTTATGTAATCATTCAGAAATAATGAAAGTAGCAGTTTTAGACATTAATGGAAAAGAAACAGGAAGATCAGTTGAGCTTTCTGATTCTGTATTTGGAATTGAGCCAAACAAACATGCGGTATATTTAGATGTAAAGCAATTTTTGGCCAACAAGAGACAAGGAACTAGTAAAGCTAAAGAAAGAGCTGAAATTTCTGGAAGTACTAGAAAAATTAAGAAACAAAAAGGTACTGGTACTGCACGTGCAGGTAGTATTAAATCTCCTGTTTTTAGAGGTGGGGGTAGAATTTTTGGACCAAGACCACAAGATCATTCTTTTAAATTAAATAAAAATTTAAAAAGATTGGCTCGTAGATCGGCTCTTAGTATTCAAGCAAAAGACAACAATATTGTAGTAGTTGAGGATTTCAATTTTGAAGCTCCAAAAACTAAATATTTTACGGCTGTGCTTGAAGCGTTTGAGATCGAAAACAAAAAATCTTTATTTGTGTTTGCTGAACCAAATAAAAATGTATATTTGTCATCGCGCAATTTAAAACGTGCTAAAACCGTAACTAACACTGGTTTAAGTACTTACGAATTATTGAACGCGAACAAAGTAGTTCTTCTAGAGAGTTCTTTAGAGGGAATTGAGTCTAACTTAAGTAAATAGGTATCAGAGTAATGAGTATTTTAATTAAACCTATTATAACGGAAAAAGCAACAAATGATAGCGAGTTATATAACCGTTATGCTTTTGTTGTGAATAAAAGAGCTAACAAACTTGAAATTAAAAACGCTGTAGCAAAAGCATATGGCGTTGAAATTGAAAGTGTTAGAACTATGAATTATCCAGTTCAACGCAATACTAAATACACTAAGAGTGGTATGGTACACGCAATGAAAGGAGCTTATAAAAAAGCCGTAGTTCAGTTAGCTGAAGGAGAAAGTATTGATTTTTATAGCAATATCTAAGAAAAGGTAAAAATGTCAGTTAGAAAATTAAAACCAATAACACCAGGTCAGCGTTTTAGAGTAGTAAATGGGTTCGACACCATCACTACTGATAAGCCGGAGAAAAGTTTACTTTCTTCGAAAAAAAGATCTGGAGGTCGAAACAACAGTGGAAAAATGACAATGCGTCACTTAGGTGGTGGTCATAAAAAGAAATACCGTAATATCGATTTTAAAAGAGATAAAGCGGGTATTCCTGCAACGGTTAAATCAATTGAATACGATCCAAATCGTACAGCATTTATCGCTTTACTATCTTATGTAGATGGTGAGAAGCGATATATTATTGCTCAAAATGGTTTAAAAGTTGGTCAAAAAGTTATTTCTGGTGAAGGAGCTACTCCTGATGTTGGAAATACAATGTTGTTAAGTCAAATTCCATTAGGAACAACTATCTCTTGTATTGAGTTGCATCCAGGTCAAGGAGCTGTTTTAGCTCGTAGTGCTGGGTCTTTCGCTCAGTTAATGGCAAGAGAAGGAAAATATGCTACTATTAAATTGCCTTCAGGTGAAACAAGATTAATTCTTCTTACTTGTAGTGCAACAATAGGTGTAGTGTCTAATTCAGATCATCAATTATTAGTATCAGGTAAAGCTGGTAGATCTCGATGGTTAGGTAGAAGACCTAGAGTAAGACCTGTAGTAATGAACCCAGTCGATCATCCAATGGGTGGTGGTGAAGGTAAATCTTCAGGAGGTCATCCAAGATCTAAAAATGGTATCCCTGCAAAAGGATTCAAAACTAGATCTAAGACCAAAGCGAGTAATAAATATATTATAGAACGTAGAAAAAAATAATTGATATATGGCACGTTCATTAAAAAAAGGACCTTACGTTTTTCATAAACTTGAAAAGAAAGTTCAAACAAATTTAGAGTCTGGTAAAAAATCAGTAATCAAAACATGGTCTAGAGCCACTATGATTACTCCAGATTTCGTTGGGCAAACAATTGCCGTTCATAACGGTCGTCAATTTGTACCAGTATATGTTACAGAAAACATGGTAGGGCATAAATTAGGAGAATTTTCACCAACTCGTTCTTATAGAGGACACGCTGGTGCAAAAAATAAAGGAAAAAAATAGTAGGTAATCATGGGAGTTCGTAAAAAATTAAGAGCACAACAAATCAAAGAGGAGAAAAAGCAAATAGCTTTTGCTAAGCTTACAGGTTGTCCTACATCACCAAGAAAAATGCGTTTAGTTGCGGATTTAGTTAGAGGTGTTGAAGTTGAAAAAGCACTTCAAATCTTAAAATTTAACTCTAAAGAAGCATCTATAAATCTTGAAAAATTATTATTGAGTGCTATTGCAAACTGGCAAGCAAAAAATGAAGATTCAAGCATTGAAGATGCAGGTTTATTTGTTAAATCTATATTTGTAGACAGCGCAGGAATGTTAAAGAGATTAAGACCAGCACCTCAAGGGCGTGCTCACAGAATTAGAAAAAGATCTAATCATGTGACTTTAATCTTAGGAAGTAAAAACGTTAGCAATTAATCATAAGTAGAAATGGGACAAAAAACAAATCCAATAGGAAATCGTTTAGGAATTATCAGAGGATGGGATTCTAACTGGTACGGTGGAAGAAACTACGGTGATAAAATTGCTGAGGATGATAAAATAAGAAGGTATATACATGCCCGATTATCAAAAGCAAGTGTTTCAACTGTAATTATTGAGCGTACACTTAAACTTGTAACCGTTACTATCACTACTGCAAGACCTGGTATTATTATTGGGAAAGGTGGACAAGAGGTAGACAAGTTAAAAGAAGAGCTTAAGAAAATTACTGGAAAAGAAGTACAAATCAATATTTTCGAAATTAAACGCCCAGAATTGGACGCTCGTTTAGTAGGTGCTAGTATTGCTCGTCAAATTGAGAACAGAATCTCATACAGAAGAGCGATTAAAATGGCAATTGCTGCAACAATGCGTATGAATGCTGAGGGTATTAAAATTGAAATTTCAGGTCGTTTAAACGGAGCAGAGATGGCTCGTTCAGAACACTATAAAGAAGGTAGAATCCCTCTATCTACTTTTAGAGCTGATATTGATTATGCACTTGTAGAAGCTCATACTACATACGGACGCTTAGGTGTTAAAGTATGGATTATGAAAGGCGAAGTTTATGGTAAAAGAGAGTTGTCACCACTAGTTGGTCTTTCCAAAAAACAAGGAAAAGGCGGAGATAGAGGTGGATCAAAAAGACCACAATCTCGTAGAAGAAAATAATTTTTTAAAAATTAGAACGTAAAATGTTACAGCCAAAGAGAGTTAAATATCGTAAAGTACAGAAGGGTAAGGGGAACATGACAGGGAATTCTCAAAGAGGGCACCAACTTTCAAATGGAACGTTTGGTATCAAAGCTTTGGAACAAGACTTACTTACTTCTCGTCAAATCGAAGCTGCTCGTATTGCAGCGACTCGTCATATGAAAAGGGAAGGTCAATTATGGATTAAAATATTTCCAGATAAACCTATTACTAAAAAACCATTAGAAGTACGTATGGGTAAAGGTAAAGGTGCACCGGAATATTTTGTTGCCGTAGTTAAACCTGGAAGAATTATGTTTGAAGTAGGTGGAGTACCTGCTGACATAGCAAAAGAAGCTTTACGTTTAGCAGCGCAAAAATTGCCTGTTAAAACAAAGTTTGTTGTAGCTAGAGATTTTGATAACGCTTAATAACCGATTAAGAAAATGAAACAATCAGAAATTATAGGATTATCAACTGAAGAGTTACAGGAAAAACTTGGAAGTTTAAAGAAAAGTTATACTGATCTAAAAATGGCTCACGCAATTTCACCGTTGGAAACACCGTTGCAATTGAGAGTACTTAGAAGAACTGTTGCTCGTGTAGCTACAGAATTAACTAAAAGAGAATTACAATAATTGTATTCATAAAGATGGAAAAAAGAAATCTTAGAAAAGAAAGAATAGGTGTAGTTTCTAGTAACAAAATGGAGAAATCTATCGTAGTTGCTGAAGTGAAAAAGGTGAAACACCCTATGTACGGAAAATTCGTATTGAGCACTAAGAAATATGTTGCTCACGATGAGACAAATGATTGCAATATTGGTGATACTGTTAGAATAATGGAAACACGACCAATGAGTAAATCAAAACGTTGGAGATTAGTAGAAATCCTAGAAAGAGCTAAATAATATGTTACAGACAGAATCAAGATTAAGAGTAGCAGATAATACTGGAGCAAAAGAAGTTTTAGTTATTAGAGTTTTAGGTGGAACTAAAAAACGATATGCATCAATTGGGGATAAAATAGTAGTAACTGTTAAAGATGCTACCCCTAATGGAACGATAAAGAAAGGTCAAGTTTCTAAAGCAGTAGTTGTTAGAACGAAGAAAGAAATCAGAAGAAAGGATGGATCTTATATTAGATTTGATGACAATGCTTGCGTCTTGTTAGATGCTACTTCTGGTGAAATGAAAGGAACTCGTGTATTCGGTCCTGTTGCTAGAGAACTTCGTGAAAAACAATTTATGAAAATTGTATCATTAGCACCTGAAGTGCTTTAATAAACTATTTATACGATGAAGTTAAAGATCAAATCAGGAGATAGTGTTCGAGTTATGGCAGGAGACCATAAAGGAGAAGAGGGAAAAGTAGTTACTATTTTTCCAAATAAAAACAGAGCAATTGTTGAAGGTGTCAATATGATATCTAAACATACAAAACCTAGCGCTCAAAACCCTCAAGGAGGTATAGTGAAAAAGGAAGCTTCTATTCATATTTCTAATTTAATGTTATTAGAAGGTGGTGAAGTTACTAAAGTAGCTTATAAAATTGAAGGAGATAAGAAAGTTAGAGTTTCTAAAAAAACTGATAAAGCAATTTAGTTATGACTTATATACCAAGACTAAAAGAAGAGTATAAAAGTAGAGTAATTAAAGCTCTTACTGAAGAATTCAGCTATTCAAATGTAATGCAAGTTCCAAAATTACAAAAAATTGTAATTAGTAAAGGAGTTGGTGCTGCAGTAGCTGATAAGAAATTAATTGATTATGCTGTTGATGAATTGACTAAAATTTCTGGTCAAAAAGCAATTAGTACTATATCAAAAAAGGATGTTGCTGCATTTAAATTACGTAAAGGTGTTCCAATTGGGGCTAAAGTAACTTTACGTGGTACAAAAATGTATGAATTTTTAGATAGACTGGTTACGGCATCTTTACCTCGTGTAAGAGACTTTGGAGGAATCAAAGCTAATGGTTTTGATGGAAGAGGAAATTACAACTTGGGTATTACTGAACAAATCATTTTCCCGGAAATTGATATTGATAAAGTAAATAAAATTGGTGGTATGGATATTACATTTGTAACATCTGCTCAAACTGATAAAGAAGCAAAATCATTATTAAGTGAACTAGGTTTACCATTTAAAAAGAAATAAGAGATGGCTAAAGAATCAATGAAAGCCCGTGAGGTTAAAAGAAAAAAGGTAGTTGAAAAATATGCTGAGAAACGTAAAGCTTTAAAAGAAGCTGGAGACTACGAAGCATTACAAAAATTACCTAAAAATGCATCTCCAGTACGTATGCACAACAGATGTAAATTAACTGGAAGACCTAAAGGTTATATGAGACAATTTGGTATCTCACGTGTAACATTTCGTGAAATGGCAAATCAAGGTTTAATACCTGGTGTTAAAAAAGCTAGTTGGTAAAATAAATTTTAAATTGGTTTTAGGTTCAAATATTTTGAAAACCAAAACCGCAAATAAATATATATGATTACAGATCCAATCGCAGATTATCTAACTAGAGTTAGAAATGCAATTATGGCAGGACACAGAGTTGTTGAAATTCCTGCTTCTAATGTGAAAAAAGAAATAACTAAGATTTTATTTGATCAAGGTTATATTTTAAGTTACAAATTTGAAGATACTACTGTTCAAGGTAGTATTAAAATTGCCTTAAAATATGACAAAGCAACTAAAGCTTCTGTTATTAAGAAATTACAACGTGTAAGTACACCTGGACTACGTAAATATGTTGGGGCTAATGATATGCCTCGTGTATTGAATGGATTAGGTATCGCAATTATTTCTACATCAATGGGTGTTATGACTGGTAAAAAAGCTAGCCAAGAGCATGTTGGGGGAGAAGTTTTATGTTACGTATATTAATAAAGAACTAAACAAAGATGTCAAGAATAGGAAATAATCCAATTACTTTACCTGAGGGTGTAACATTCGATATTAAAGAGAATGTTGTAACTATTAAGGGAAAATTGGGAGAGTTATCTCAAGAAATTACTGATGATATTAAAGTTAAGGTTGAAGAAGGAAGAATTATTTTAGAACGTCCTTCTGATAGCAAACCTCATAAAGCTAAACACGGATTGTATAGAGCTTTATTAAACAATATGATTGAAGGAGTTTCAAAAGGATGGACAAAAGAATTAGAGCTTGTAGGAGTTGGATATAGAGCAAGTAACCAAGGTCAAGTATTAGACTTAGCTTTAGGTTTTTCGCATAATATCGTTTTAGATATTGCTCCTGAAGTTAAAGTTGAAACAGTTTCAGAAAAAGGAAAAAATCCATTAGTAAAATTAACTTCATTTGACAAACAACTTGTTGGTGCTGTAGCGGCAAAGATTCGTTCTTTCCGTAAACCGGAACCATACAAAGGAAAAGGAGTTAAATTTGTGGGAGAAATAATAAGAAGAAAAGCAGGTAAATCTGCATAATCAGTTATAATATTATGGCATTATCAAAGCTTGAAAGAAGGCAAAGAATTAAGCATAGAATCAGAAAAATTGTTTCTGGTACCGCTACTAAACCGAGATTGTCGGTATTTAGAAGCAACAAAGAAATCTATGCTCAATTAGTAGATGACAAAACAGGAACTACATTAGTTGCTGTATCATCTAGGGATAAGGATGTTGAATCGACAGGTTCAAAATCAGAGATTGCAATATCTGTTGGTAAAATTATCGCAGGTAAAGCAATAAAAGCAGGTGTTGAGGCAGTTGCTTTTGATAGAAATGGATTTTTGTATCACGGTAGAGTTAAAGCTCTAGCAGACGCTGCAAGAGAAGCAGGTTTAAAATTTTAATTTATAAGTTATGTATCACAAATACAAAAACGTAGAAAGAGTTAAACCTAGCGGGTTAGAACTACAAGATCATTTAGTAGGTGTTCAAAGAGTTACTAAAGTAACAAAAGGGGGTAGAGCATTTGGATTTTCAGCTATTGTTGTAGTTGGAGATGGAAATGGTGTTGTTGGACATGGATTAGGTAAATCTAAAGATGTGGCATCTGCAATTGCAAAAGCAATAGAAGATGCAAAGAAAAATTTGGTAAGAATACCAATTATTAAACAAACATTACCTCATGAACAAAAAGGTAAGTTTGGTGGAGCAAGAGTATTTTTAAAACCTGCATCTCATGGTACTGGGGTAATAGCCGGTGGAGCTGTACGTGCGGTACTTGAGTCAGTTGGTGTACATGATGTATTATCAAAATCTCAGGGATCTTCAAACCCTCATAATGTTGTTAAAGCTACATTTGATGCTTTGTTACAACTTCGTAGTGCTGGTATGATTGCTAAAGAAAGAGGAATTTCTTTAAATAAAGTTTTTAACGGATAAAAAAGGACTAAGATGGCAAGAATAAAAGTAACACAAGTACGAAGTAAAATTAGACGTCCTCAAAATCAAAAAAGAACTCTTGAGGCTCTTGGTTTAAAAAGAATTAATCAAGTTGTTGAACATGATGCTACTCCAAATATTATTGGAATGGTAAATACTGTTAAACACTTAGTTTCTGTTGAAGAAATTAAATAACATTAGAAGAGATGACATTAAACAACTTACAACCTGCAAAAGGATCGGTTAAATCACAAGGTAAACGAGTAGGTAGAGGACAAGGATCTGGTAAAGGAGGTACAGCAACAAGAGGTCATAAAGGGGCTAAATCTCGTTCGGGATACTCTAGAAAAATTGGTTTCGAAGGTGGTCAAATGCCTCTACAAAGACGTGTTCCTAAATTTGGTTTTACAAATATAAACCGTAAGGAATATGTTGGAGTAAACCTTCATAAACTTCAAGAATTAGTTGATAATAATAAAATTACTGATACTATTACTCTTGATGTTTTAATAGAAAATCGTTTAGCTCGCAAAAATGACCTAGTTAAAATATTAGGAAATGGTGAGTTAAAAGCAAAATTAAATGTAACTGTTCATAAATTTACTGCTACTGCAAAAGCTGCGATTGAAAATGCTGGAGGTACTGCTGAAACGGTATAAATAATTATCTAATAAATGAAAAAAATAATTCAAACCATTAAAGACATCTGGAGTATAGAAGAACTTAGAAATAAGATTCTTTTAACTTTAGGTTTTATGGCAATTTATCGTTTCGCTGCACAAGTACCACTTCCTGGAATTGATATTACTGTTGCTCAGGCAGCTCTTAAAAATCAAACTAGTGGTGGTGGAATATTGGGTTTACTTGATATGTTTACAGGAGGTGCTTTTGCACAAGCTTCTGTAGTTGCATTGGGTATTATGCCTTATATTTCTGCATCTATTGTAGTTCAATTAATGGGAATTGCGGTTCCTTATTTACAAAAGCTACAAAAGGATGGTGAAAGTGGTAGAAAAAAGATCAATCAAATTACTCGTTGGTTAACAATTGGAATTACAATGGTTCAAGGACCTGCGTATATTACAAATATTTACCAATTAATTCCTGCTGAAGCGTTCTATATTAGTGGAACAATGTTTTGGTTATCATCTATGGTAATTCTTACTGCTGGAACAATATTTGCAATGTGGTTGGGAGAAAAAATTACCGATAAAGGAATTGGTAACGGTATTTCGTTATTAATTATGATTGGTATTATTGCTCGTTTCCCAGAATCATTTATCCAAGAAGTAGTTTCTAAAGTAACTGCGTCAAATGGTGGGTTAATTATGATTTTATTAGAGGTAATTGTTTGGTTCCTAGTGATTTTAGTCTGTGTTTATTTAGTAACTGCAGTTCGTAGAATTGCTGTTCAATATGCAAGAAAAACTGTTGCTGGAAACATTAAGAATGTTGCTGGAGCAAGAGATTATATTCCTTTAAAATTGAACTCATCTGGTGTAATGCCAATTATATTTGCTCAAGCAATTATGTTTGCACCAGCTTTATTAGCTAATTCAGAAAATGAAACAGTTAAGAGCATTGGAATTGAGTTTTCAAACATGTTCGGTTTATGGTATAATTTATTATTTGCCTTTTTAATAATTATTTTTAGTTATTTTTATACAGCAATTACTATACCTACCAATAAAATGGCGGATGATTTGAAAAGAAGTGGTGGATTTATTCCTGGTATTAGACCGGGAAAAGATACTGGAGATTTGTTAGATAGAATTTTATCATTAATCACATTCCCAGGTTCGTTATTTTTAGCATTAGTAGCTATATTGCCTTCTCTTGTTATTAATTTCGGATTAACACAATCTTGGGCCTTATTTTACGGTGGAACATCATTGTTAATTATGGTTGGGGTAGCAATAGATACAATACAACAAATTAATTCTCATTTATTAAATCGTCATTATGATGGTTTAATGAAGAAAGGAACTAAAAGAAAATCAGTAGCATAGTATGGCAAAACAACCAGCAATACAACAAGACGGAACAATTACAGAAGCGTTGTCTAATGCAATGTTTCGAGTAGAGTTGGAAAATGGACATGTTGTAACAGCTCATATTTCAGGAAAAATGCGAATGCATTATATTAAATTATTACCTGGTGATAAAGTGAAGCTAGAAATGAGTCCATATGATTTAACAAAAGCAAGAATTACTTACAGATATTAAAGTTTAAACGATGAAAGTTAGAACATCAGTAAAAAAGAGAAGTGCCGAGTGCAAGATTGTGCGTAGAAAAGGCAGATTATATGTAATCAATAAAAAGAATCCTAGATTTAAACAACGACAAGGATAGTTATGGCAAGAATAGCAGGTATTGATATTCCAAAAAACAAAAGAGGTGTTATAGCATTAACATACATCTTTGGAATTGGAAGAAGTAGAGCTAAAGAAATTTTAGCATTAGCAAAAGTTGAAGAAAGCACAAAAGTTCAAGATTGGACGGATGCTGAAATCCACGACATTAGAGAACAGGTTGGTGTATTTACTATTGAAGGTGAATTGCGTTCTGAAACTCAATTGAACATTAAACGTTTAATGGATATTGGATGTTATAGAGGAATTCGTCACAGATCTGGGTTACCATTAAGAGGTCAAAGAACTAAGAATAATTCTAGAACTAGAAAAGGTAAGAGAAAAACTGTAGCAAACAAGAAAAAAGCAACTAAATAATAACTAAATATTATGGCGAAAGCAAGTTCAAAAAAACGTAAAGTTATTGTTGAGACGGTTGGTGAAGCTCATATCACGGCTTCATTCAACAATATAATTATATCCCTTACAAATAAGAAAGGAGATGTAATTTCTTGGTCATCAGCTGGGAAAATGGGATTTAGAGGTTCAAAAAAGAATACTCCTTATGCTGCTCAATTAGCTGCAGAAGATTGTGCTAGAGTTGCACATGAAGCAGGTATGAGAAAAGTAAAGGTTTATGTTAAAGGACCTGGTAACGGTAGAGAATCAGCAATTAGATCAATTCACAATTTAGGAATTGAAGTTTCTGAAATTATCGATGTTACTCCTGCACCACATAATGGGTGTAGACCTCCTAAGAGAAGAAGAGTATAATAAATTAAATTTTTAACAGGTAGGAGTTTAGATTATCGAAGGATAAGCCTTAATTCATAATCCCTACCATATATCTATAAAAAAATGGCAAGATATACAGGACCAAAAACTAAAATTGCCCGTAAATTCGGAGAAGCAATTTTCGGAGAAGATAAATCTTTTGAAAAAAGAAATTATCCTCCAGGACAACATGGAAATAATAGACGTAGAGGAAAAAAATCTGAATACGCTATGCAGTTGTCTGAAAAACAAAAAGCTAAATATACTTACGGTATTTTAGAAAGACAATTTTCAAACTTATTTAAAAAAGCATCAAGTAGTAAAGGAATTACTGGTGAAATTTTATTACAACTTTGTGAATCTCGTTTAGATAATGTAGTATTTAGATTAGGTATTGCACCTAGCCGTAGTGCTGCTCGTCAACTTGTTTCTCACCGTCATATAACAGTTAATGGTGAGTTAGTAAATATCCCATCGTACTCTTTAAATGCTGGAGATGTTGTTGCTGTAAGAGAAAAATCAAAGTCGTTATTAGCAATTGAAGATTCTTTAGCTGCAAGAAATGATGTATACGAATGGCTTTCATGGAATTCAGAAACAAAACAAGGAAACTTTGTTAGTGTTCCTGAAAGAATGCAAATTCCTGAAAATATCAAGGAACAATTAATCGTAGAGTTATACTCTAAATAAGAAATAATAATATTGTTATTTGGCCAAAGGATTATTAGGAAAATCTTCAAGCTTAAAATCGCGCAACCAAATAACAATTAAAACGAAGAAATATATGGCAATATTAAATTTTCAAAAGCCCGATAAAGTAATAATGATTGATTCTACCGATTTTAACGGTAGATTTGAATTCAGACCGTTAGAACCTGGTTTTGGTTTAACTGTAGGTAATGCTTTGAGAAGAGTGTTATTATCTTCCTTAGAGGGTTTTGCAATTACATCACTTCGTGTTGAAGGTATTGAGCACGAATTTTCAACGATCAAAGGTGTTGTTGAAGATGTTACTGAAATTATTTTGAACTTGAAACAAGTACGTTTTAAGAAACAAATAGAGGATTCAGAAAGAGAAACAGTAAATATTTCTATTTCAAATCAAGAGCAACTAACAGCTGGAGATTTGCAAAAATATATTTCAGGTTTTCAAGTTTTAAACCACGACCTAGTTATTTGTAACATGGAAAAATCTGTTAAGTTAGATTTTGAAATTTCAATTGAAAAAGGGAGAGGTTTTGTACCAGCAGAAGAAAATAAAAAGTCTGGTGTTGCATTAGGAACTATTTTTACAGATTCGATTTTTACACCTATAAAGAATGTAAAATACTCAGTAGAGAATTTCCGTGTAGAACAGAAAACCGATTATGAAAAATTAGTATTTGATATTACTACTGACGGTTCTATTGCTCCAAAAGATGCATTAACTGAAGCTGCTAAAATTTTAATCCATCACTTTATGTTATTCTCTGATGAGCGTATTACATTAGAAGCTGATGAGATTGCTCAAACTGAAACATATGATGAAGAATCATTACATATGCGTCAGTTATTGAAAACAAAATTAGTGGACATGGATTTATCTGTGAGAGCTCTAAACTGTTTAAAAGCTGCAGAAGTTGATACATTAGGAGACTTAGTATCATTTAATAAAAATGACTTAATGAAGTTCCGTAACTTCGGAAAAAAATCTTTAACTGAATTAGATGAATTAGTTCATAATAAAGGTTTAAACTTTGGTATGGATTTGAGTAAATATAAATTAGATAAAGATTAAGTTAAAACCTCGGTTTTAATTAAGATAAGATAAGAGATGAGACACGGAAAGAAATTTAATCACTTAGGAAGACAAACAGCGCATAGAAAAGCAATGTTTGCTAATATGGCTAGTTCTTTAATTGAACATAAGCGTATTAATACAACAGTTGCTAAAGCAAAAGCTTTACGTCAATTTGTTGAACCGTTAATTACAAAGTCTAAAGAAGACACTACACATAATCGTAGAGTTGTATTTAGTTACTTGAGAAATAAATATGCAGTTACTGAATTATTTAAAGAAATTTCAGTAAAGGTTGCGGACAGACCGGGTGGATATGTTCGTATTATTAAGCTAGGAAATCGTCAAGGAGATAATGCTCCTATGGCAATGGTGGAATTAGTTGATTATAATACAACTTACAATCCGAATGGAGCTAAGAAAAAGAAGACCACTCGTAGAGGGAAATCTAAGAAGACCGAAGAGACTGTAGAAGTTAAAGAAGAGAATAAAGAATCTTAATTAATGATAACTCTTTAATAATATTAAAAGGATAAACTATTTTTAGTTTATCCTTTTTTTTATATTTGAACCCGAAGGAATTAATATAAGTTAATAATAACAAATGAAGTACACACAACGTAAAAAGGCTATTTTGCTTTTGGCAGACGGAACAATGTTTGAAGGTAAATCTATTGGTAGAGATGGGACATCTTTTGGTGAAATATGTTATAACACTGGAATGACAGGATATCAGGAAATTTTTACAGATCCTTCCTATTTTGGACAATTAATGCTTGCAACTAACGCTCATATTGGTAATTATGGTGTGAACGATGAGGAAATTGAATCAGATTCTATTAAAATATCCGGTTTGGTTTGTAAAAATTTTAGTTTTAATTATTCACGAGACAATGCACAGGATTCACTCGAAAATTATTTTGAGAAACATGATCTAATGGCAATTTCTGATATTGACACGAGAGCTGTTGTACGTTATATTAGAGATAAAGGTGCAATGAATGCGGTAATTTCTACTGAAACAGATATTGACACTTTAAAAGAAAAGTTAAACGCTGTACCTGACATGAATGGATTGGAATTAGCTTCTAAGGTATCAACAAAACAACCTTATTTTTATGGAGATGAAAATGCTTCAATAAAAATATCTGCATTGGATTTAGGAATAAAAACGAACATCTTAAGAAACCTTGCAAAGAGAGGATGTTACATTAAGGTTTTTCCATATAACGCAACATTTGATGAATTGAAAGGGTTTAATCCTGATGGATATTTCTTGTCAAATGGCCCTGGTGATCCTACACCGTTGAAAGAGGCTCAAGAAGTTGCAAAACAAATTATTGAATTAGATTTACCGTTGTTTGGAATTTGTTTAGGGCATCAGGTTATTGCTTTAGCGAATGGAATTTCTACATATAAAATGCATAATGGACATAGGGGGATTAATCACCCTGTAAGAAATGAAATTACTGGTAAGGGAGAAGTTACTTCACAAAATCATGGTTTTGTTGTTAATAGAGAAGATGTTGAAAAACATAAAGATTTTGAAATTACTCATATTCATTTAAATGATGATACCTTGGCAGGAATGAGAATGAAAAATAAGAATTGTTTTTCTGTTCAATATCATCCAGAGGCAAGCCCTGGACCACATGATTCATCCTATTTATTTGATCAATTTATAGAGAATATAAAATCTTCAAAAGAATAAACTAAAAAGCCGCTAAACAATTGATTAGTGGCTTTTTAAATTAAATTAGAAAAACGAAAACGTTATCGTATAAAAGGTTTAAAATAAAATATGATTTAGCCTTAAATTCGTAACTTTGACATAATAAAAATAACCATAAAAAAACAAGAATATGAGTATGATTATAAGTGTTCATGCACGTCAAATATTTGATTCAAGAGGAAACCCAACTGTAGAAGTTGATGTAGTAACTGAAAACGGTGTTTTAGGTAGAGCAGCAGTACCATCTGGAGCTTCAACTGGAGAACATGAGGCAGTAGAATTACGTGATGGTGGAAAAGATTACATGGGTAAGGGAGTTCTTACTGCAGTAAAAAATGTAAATGAAATTATCGCAGAAGAATTATTAGGACTTTCTGTATTTGAACAAAATTTAATTGATGATACTATGATTCAATTAGATGGTACTCCAAATAAATCTAAATTAGGTGCTAATGCAATATTAGGAGTTTCTTTGGCAGTAGCTAAAGCAGCAGCAAATGAATTAGAAATTCCATTATACCGTTATGTTGGTGGGGTAAGTGCAAATACTTTACCTGTTCCAATGATGAACATTATTAATGGGGGTTCTCACTCTGATGCTCCTATCGCATTTCAAGAATTTATGATTATGCCAGTAAAAGCTAAAAACTTTACTGATGCAATAAAAATGGGAAGTGAAATTTTCCATAACCTAAAATCTTTAATTCATGATAGAGGATTAAGCACTGCAGTTGGTGATGAAGGTGGTTTTGCTCCAACATTTGATGGAACTGAAGATGCAATTGAAACTGTATTAAAAGCAATTGAAAATGCAGGTTACAAACCAGGAGATGAAGTAATGTTAGCATTAGATTGCGCAGCAGCTGAATTTTTCGTTGATGGAAAATATGATTACACTAAATTTGAAGGAGATAAAGGTGTAATAAGAACTTCTGAAGAACAAGCTGATTATTTAGCTGAATTATCTGCTAAATACCCAATTATTTCTATTGAAGATGGTATGGATGAAAATGACTGGGATGGATGGAAATACTTAACAGAAAAAATTGGTGATAAAGTTCAATTAGTTGGTGATGATTTATTTGTTACTAATGTTGAAAGATTATCAAGAGGAATTAAAAATGATATTGCAAATTCAATTTTAATTAAAGTTAACCAAATTGGAACTTTAACTGAAACAATTGCAGCTGTAAATATGGCTCATAATGCAGGTTATACTTCTGTTATGTCTCACCGTTCTGGAGAAACTGAAGATAATACAATTGCTGATTTAGCTGTTGCATTAAACACAGGTCAAATTAAAACTGGATCTGCTTCACGTTCTGATAGAATGGCAAAATACAATCAATTATTAAGAATTGAAGAAGAATTAGGAAGTGTTGCTTATTATCCACAAAATAACGCATTTAAAATATAATAATTAAACTCTATTATTTTTTAAAAAAGTCGAGAGAAATCTCGGCTTTTTTGCGTTTGTAACAATATATACATTCAAACAAAATCAATAGTGCAATTTCTTTTTAGATCGCATTTTATTCATTAAATTCGTTACATTGAAAAAAATTATTAACTAAATATATATATTGATAAACGATGATAGATAAAGCAATTTTAGAAGTAGATGGTAAAAAATTTGAATTCCCAATTGTTAGAGGATCAGAAAATGAAATTGCCATTGATATTAAATCCCTAAGATCAGCTACAGATGGTATTATTACCATTGATCCAGGATTTAAAAATACCGGATCTTGCACAAGTAAAATTACTTTTTTAGATGGAGAAAAAGGTATATTACGTCATCGTGGTTATGCAATTGAAGATTTAACTAAAAAGGCTAGTTTTCTTGAAGTTGCTTATATGATAATTTTTGGTGAATTGCCAACTAAAGAACAATTTGAAAAGTTCGATTCAGATATAAAATCTCATTCAATGGTGAATGAGGAAATGAAAAATATAATTGATGGTTTTCCTGTAGGCGCTCATCCAATGGGAATTTTATCTTCGTTAACTAGTGCTTTAACAGCGTTTAATCCTAAAAGTGTAAATGCAGAATCGCCAGAAGAAATGTATACGGCAATTGTGAAAATTTTAGGAAAATTCCCGGTTTTAGCTTCTTGGGCATATAGACAAGAAGAAGGATTACCTTTAAATTATGCAGATAATTCGTTAGACTATGTATCTAATATTATGCAACTATTGTTTAGAATTCCTACAGAAAAGTATGTGTTCAATCCAATTGCAATCAAAGCATTAGATGAATTGTTAATTTTGCATGAAGATCACGAGCAAAATTGTTCTACTTCAACTGTTCGTATTGTTGGGTCGGCACATGCAGGTTTGTTTGCATCGATCTCAGCTGGAGTTTCGGCATTATGGGGGCCATTGCATGGTGGAGCTAATCAAGCAGTATTAGAAATGCTTGAAGACATTAGAAAAGATGGAGGAGATGTAGAGAAATTTATCAATAAAGCAAAAGATAAAAATGACCCATTCCGTTTAATGGGATTTGGGCATAGAGTTTATAAAAACTTTGATCCTAGAGCTCGTATTATTAAAAAAGCAGCAGATGAATTATTTGAAGATTTACATACGAACGATCCAATTTTAGATATTGCTAAGCATTTAGAGGCGGTAGCCTTAAAAGATGAATATTTTGCAGAGCGTAAATTATATCCAAATGTAGATTTTTATTCTGGTATTATTTATAGAGCTCTTGGAATTCCAGTTGAAATGTTTACTGTTATGTTTGCTATTGGACGTTTGCCTGGATGGATTGCTCAATGGAAAGAAATGAGATTAAATAAAGAGCCTATAGGACGTCCTCGTCAACTGTATATAGGTGAAACAGCACGCCCTTTTAAAGCATTTGAAGAACGTTAATTTATTTAGAAATAGAATTGAAATACCTCGTATTAATTTATGAGGTTTTTTTATATAATAGAGTTCTAAATTATTTCTCAGTCAATTCATTTTAGAGTAACATATTTTTTATAATCTAATATTTTTTGAATAACAAAATGTATTTTTGTAACTCAAAAAATAGTGTAAATGAAAACAATAAAACTTATAAAAAACAGATCTGATTTAGGAGCAGGTACTCGTGGTTCAGATATGGGAATAGATGCAATTGAAATTGCAGCAATTAATAAAAAAGATGACTATTTTAATTGTTATCAATTTGATGATATAGCTACTGAAAATGAAACTATTTATAACAAGGTTAATAATTCTTTTGCAAAGCGTATTGGAAGTGTGTTAAGAGTTTGCACAAGATTAAGTTCAAGTGTAAGTGAAAATTTAAAAAGTAATAATTTTCCAATTGTTTTGTCTGGTGATCATTCTTCAGCTTTAGGAACCATTAGTGGTATTAAAACTGCATACCCAAATAAAAGATTGGGAGTTGTTTGGATTGATGCACACGCAGATATTCATTCTCCATATACTTCTCCTTCTGGTAATATTCATGGAATGCCATTATCGGCAGCATTAAATGATGATAATTTAGAATTTAAAATTAATGATGTAAATATAGAAACTGCCCAATATTGGGAGAATATGAAAAATATTGGAGTTGATGGAGCCAAGGTTTTACACGAAGATATTGTTTATTTTGGGGTAAGAGACACTGAAGAACCTGAAGAAGCTGCAATAGCCAATAATAACATAAAAAACTATTCGGTAGCTGAAATGCGTTACAGAGGTTTTGAAACTTGTTTAAATGAGGCTGTTGTAAAGTTAGATAATTGTGACATTATTTATATTTCATTTGATGTAGATAGTATGGATTGCGATTTAATTTCAAAAGGAACCGGTACACCTGTATCAAAAGGATTTGATCAAAATGAAATAGTGAATATCATTAACTCATTTGTAAATACCAAAAAAGTTGTTTGTTTTGAAGTTGTTGAAGTAAATCCAACACTTGATAATAAAGGAAATGTTATGGCTGAAACAGCTTTTGATATTTTGAAAGAAACAACTAACTCAATAAAAGATAATTTATAATTTTGATATGCAACAAACAACAAATAACATTTTAATGGTGCGCCCTGTTTCATTTAGAATGAATGAACAAACAGCTGTAAATAATTATTATCAAAAGGTATTGGATACATTGAATCCTGAAACTGTTCAGTTTAAGGCATTACAAGAATTTGATAGTTTTGTTGAAAAACTAAGAGCTGTTGGAATCAATGTTATTGTTGTTGAGGATACAAAGGAAACGGATACTCCAGATTCAATTTTTCCAAATAACTGGGTATCTTTTCATGAAAGTGGTGATGTTGGTATTTATCCTATGTTTGCAAAAAACAGACGTCTTGAAAGGAGAGAAGATATTTTTGATAAGCTAGAAGAACAAGGTTTTGAAATTGAAAATATAATCGATTATTCTTCTGCAGAAGGAGAAGAGATTTATTTAGAAGGAACGGGAAGTTTGTTGTTAGATAGAGTAAATGAGAAGGCTTATTGTGCATTATCTCCAAGAGCGGATGAAGATTTGTTTATTGAATTTTGTGAAGATTTTGAATATACACCTGTTTCATTTATTTCGAATCAAACTGTAAATGATGAAAGGTTACCAATTTATCATACCAATGTTATGATGTGTTTAGGGGAAAATTTTGCAGTTATTTGTTTGGATAGTATTGATGATAAGAAGGAAAAGAAAAGCATTCTTAAGCACTTAAAAGGTGATGGAAAGGAAGTGATTACTATTTCTGAAGAACAAGTAAATTGTTTTGCCGGGAATATGCTACAAGTTTTGGGAACAAACGAAGAACGTTATACAGTTATGTCTAGTTCTGCTTTCCAAAGTTTAACAAAACAGCAATTGAATCAATTAAAGAAACACGGAGAAATATTACACAGTTCTTTGGATACCATTGAAGCTTGTGGAGGTGGAAGTGCAAGATGTATGATGGCAGAAGTTTTTTTAAATAAAGTAGAAGTAGATTAATTGAATTTTAGTATTTTTAATAATGCTTTCGAAAAAAACAAAATACGGACTTAAAGCTTTAAGCTATTTAGCAAAGCAAGAACCAAATGTACCTGTATTAATTTCAGAGATTTCAGAATCTGAAAATATATCTAAAAAATTTTTGGAAAGTATCTTGTTAAATTTAAAGAAGGCTGGAATTCTGGCTTCTAAAAAAGGAAAAGGTGGTGGCTATTATTTATTGAAGAAACCAATTGATATAAAAATTTCTACAATTATTAGGTTGCTTGAAGGTCCTATTGCAATGCTTCCTTGTGTTAGCTTAAACTATTATGAGAAATGTGATGATTGTACTAGTGAAGATGATTGTACACTTAAACTATTAATGATTGAAGTTAGAGATAGTACTTTGAAAATACTTGAAAATAAAACCTTAGCAGATTTTCATTGCTAAGGTGAAATAATAAAATAAAAAAAGGTCTTTCAATTGAAAGACCTTTTTAGTTTTATGCATTTACCAGAATAGGTATTTTAACTTTAAATAATTCATTTTTTATTTTTTCTAATTCATCTAATAAGTTTTCTTTATTAGATTCAAATTGAGAAAATAATTGATGATAGTATTCAATTCCATTAGTTAAATTTGACTGGAATGTATTTAAATATTTTTCATTCTTTTTATTTAATGAGTCTTTAAGTTCATCAACTTTATTCGAAAAATAATCTACATACATAGACAATTCTTTAATAAACATGTGTGGTCTATTATCAGTATCAACAACATTTGTTTTACCGTAAATATGCTTAACCATTTCTTTCAATGAAATTTCTTTTGAAAAATAAGCCATATTTGGTCCTGGACAAATTGCAACACCTTGCTCTTCACCTTTCTGCTCAATATCATTTTCAATTAAAGCAGCGTTAGAAAGTCCTTCACATAAGCATGCTTTATCTGTAATTTTAAAGTATTCCTTATCATACTCCTCAGAGCTTAAATTTTTATTTTCTAGTTCATCAATTTTAAGAGTTTGATATTTTCTTGAAGCTGTACAAATTACTTTATCGGTAAACTCTGTATTTGAAGATAAAAATTTCTTTGGGCAAGAGCTTCCAGGTTTGTTATTTGCTATTTTTTGCTTTTTAATTATTTCATTAGTATTTCCTCTTAAACTGTTAAAAGGAACTCCTAAAGGAGAAATACCACTTAAATACAAATCTTTTTCCTTGGCTACTTTTAAAGCATCCATAGTTTGGGTATCTACTGTTGATGCTTCAGGAACCAATAAGAAAGGAGAACCCCATCCAACCGAATCAACTTTATAGTTATCTAACAAAAATTCATGCTCTTCTGAAGTTCCAACACCACCTTGTACGGTAATATCCAATTTCATTGGATTACTTGGTATAGCTCTTTCTTTGCTTTCTAATGCACTAACTAAAATATTATGTACATCTTCAATTAAAGTTGCTTTATTTACTTTGAATTCTTCTAAAATAGGACCCATTAAATAACCATCTGAAGCAAATGCATGACCACCACAGTTTAAACCAGATTCTATTCTATATTCTGAAACCCAAAGACCTTTTTTAGCTAAAAATTTACCTTGAATGAGTGCAGATCTATAATCACTAACTTTTAAAATGATTTTCTTTTTTTGATATCCATTTTTATCGGGATAAAAATCATTGAAATTTTCAAAGTAACTATATAATCTAGGATTCATTCCGGCCGAAAGAACCACTGAAGATTCTAAGTTACTATTAGCAAAACCTCTTAAGGCTGCGTGTGCATCATTAAATTCTGATGGTAATAATTCTTTTTTATTATAATTTGGCTTATCAAGCTTGGTCATAATATTTACATCAATACTACCTGGTTTAAGGTGGTTTTGAATCCAATTAGTTACATCTTCTTTTAATGTGTTATTTTGAATTGACTCTACAAAACTTTGCTTCACATCTGAAAAATCAGGAAGCATATCCATGTATTTGTCAAACTCACTACTTTTTTCTTCAAAACTATGTTTTAAAGAATCGAATTTTTGTTTTACAATAGTATCAACCGTATTAAGATACGATGTAATTCGTTTAGCCCTATAATCTTCAACTTTTGTTGAAATCGCTTTAAATGGAAGTTCAAATTTCTTTGAATAATGTTCATTCATTTTTTCAATTAAAATGTCATCGACAATTGAAATAACAGATGAAATACCATATTTTGCAACCTTGATTGGGCTATCTATTGTAAAAGCAAGCCCCATTACCGGAATATGGAAAGAGTGAGGATTGTTTTTCTTGTGCATAATATATCGTTATTTTATTTCTTTCTTTGTTGTATAAATATTTGGCACAAAAATAGTTAACCTATATTTAATAAGGCTGACGTTTGTCATTTTTTTCTATTAAAATGTGTTAAACAATTCATAATTAACGAATTAAGATGATTTGTGATATTGTGTTTCGAAGGTTAACAGTTTTAAAAGTATAATTGTGGAATAGCTGTATAATAAAAAAAGCCAGTCCACATTATGTGAACTGGCCCAACAATCTAAATATTTAAATTGAAGTTAGCTTCCTGATACACTACCTCCAGAAGAGGTATCTTTATTGATGTTGCTAGGTCCTCCTTCATAATCAATATCTCCTCCACTACTTGCTTTAGCAGTTAAATTCCCGGTCACATTCACATCAATGTTTGCTCCACTGCTTGCTTTGGCATAAGCATCAACAGTTTTTAATTCATCAGCATCAATAGAACTTCCGCTACTTGCTTTTGCTGAGAATTTTTTAGTTTTTCCGTATATATCAATGTCAGATCCACTAGATGAAGAACTTGTAATTTCATCCGCATTTACGTAAATTTTTATAGAACTTCCACTACTTGAATCTAGTTCTAATACACTTACTTGTAAAGTGTTTTCAGATTTTACTGAGGCTCCACTAGAAGTTTTGATTCTAGAAATATCATTGGTTGTTAAATAAACATTACGAGCTTTTGCTCTATATACATTTTTTTCAAAATAAATTTTTAATTCATTGTTTTTTACTTCAGTAAGTAATAAGTCCATAATGTTCTCATCGGCTTCAACATTTAGTTTGGTCGAATTACCTTGAGTTAAAAATAAATTTATTCCTTGCTGAACTTTAATCATTTCAAAGTTCGAATTTATAGTACGATCTTCTGAAACAACATTTCCATTTCCTTTTATCCCAGTCATTCCATCAATAAAACAGGAAGATGTTGTAATAAGTAGAACAATTATTGCTGTTATTTTTGTTAGTGTTTTCATGGTTTTGTTATTTTTTGTTTCTTCAAATGTATTTTTAAGTGTGAAATATTAAAATTTGTTTTTTATGAATTGTAGAATTTAGTCTCTGAACTGTAGTTATTCAATGGTAATTCCTGTTTCATCAATTTTTACTTCTGCATCTTTTTTGCCATCCTTTACTTTAATTTCAACTCCTGATTCATCAATGTTTAATTTAAAGTGGTCATTTCCATCTTTATAGCTGTTTCCATATATTTCTGGATCACAATCCAAACATTCCAACCCATTTTCAGTCATTTTATAATAATGTTTTGGCATATCTCTGTCATGTATGTCTTGTACATTATCAACATCATCTAAAAATGTTCTGGTTGTTTCATCTAGGTAAAGTATTGAATTTGTGGGTAAATAAACTGTAATGTCAATTTGTTGATCTTTGAAAATATTTTTGAATTCTGATAAAAAATATCCATTTAATTCTAAATTTTTATCATTAAGATTAAATTCATATTCAATAGATTTTGCCTGGTTGTTTGCAATTAATCTGTTTTTACCTTCAGATTCTTTTCTAATTTTAATATGAGCATTTTGCTTATCCGTTCCTTTAACATCGACGTTGATTCTTGAAGAAAATAACTTTTTAATATCTCCATCAAAAACAGTTTCATAACTATAGCGTCTTCTCAATTCATCTCTATTTGATAAATCATCATTTCCAATCATTTTAATTTTAAGTGTGTCGTTAGCAACTATTGTAAGATCCTGTTTGTTGTTAGAAACACCATCAAAAGCTGTTTGAGATGCAAAATTTAAACCTGCAAATGCCAAACCTATTATTGAAACAATCCATACACCTAATAATGAAAGCTTTGTGGTTGTGCTAAATGATTTTACATTACTTGATAAAATTTTCAATCCAACCATAAATAATATTACAAATGGAATTGCAATTGCAAAAAATCCAAATATTGATAATAACCATGAAGGAATTATAGAATCATAAAAGAATGGAGGGTAAGAAATAAAACCATGGTCAAAACCAATTATTTCGAAGCTTCCAACTGAAAATGCACCAAAAATTAATGCTATAAGTGTTACTGCTGCAATAAAAATTAGAATTCCACCAAAAAACTTTCCAAAAACTTTAAAAATTGCAATTAGAATTTTACCAATTGTGTCAATGAGCTCTTCAAAACCCGACTTAGCTCTGCGTTCAACAGTTCGTTTAAATTCTGAACTTTTAACTTTTTCAGTAACGTCATTTACTCCGTCTTTTACTTTTGATGTAACATCTTGAAATTCTTCACGTATTTTTTTTTCAATATTACTAATATTAACAGGCTCACCTTTCATTTGCAATTTTTCAGCAGTAGTTTCTGCCGATGGAATTAAAATCCATAATAAAATGTAAATTAAAACTCCTGTTCCATAGAAGAAGAATAGTATTAACCATATAATACGCATCCATATAATATCCATTCCTACATAATGTGCAAGTCCTGAACATACACCTCCTAAGAATTTATCATCAATATCTCTAAATAATTTTTTTGAAGATGTTCTTGATCTATATTTTGGTTCGTCTTCAAATATTTCTTCATCAACAAGATAATCTTCTGGTTTACCCATTATCTTTGTAATCTCGTCAATATCATTTTCATTTATAACTTGACGCTGGTCTTTTACGCGTTCAGAAAGTAGTTCTCCAATTCGATGTTCAATGTCATTAATTATTTCATCTCTACCTTGTGGATCATCACTTAAAGATCGTCTAATGGCATCTAAATATAGCTTTAACTTTTGATAAGCTATTTCATCAATATGAAAGAAGATACCTCCTAAATTTATATTTATTGTCTTATTCATTTTTTGTCGATTTATTGGTAGTTACTACGTTAACTGCTTCTACAAGGTCACTCCAAGTGTTGTTTAATTCTTTTAGAAATAATTTTCCTGTTTCTGTTAAACCATAATATTTTCTTGGTGGTCCAGAAGTGGATTCTTCCCAGCGATAGCTAAGTAATCCAGCATTTTTAAGTCTGGTAAGTAAAGGATAAACTGTTCCTTCAACTACCAATAGTTTTGCATCTTTCAAATGAGATAGAATTTCTGAGGTATAGGCATCACCATTTTTTAAAATGGAGAGTATGCAATACTCTAAAACTCCTTTTCGCATTTGTGCTTTTGTGTTTTCTATCTTCATAAGTTGAGATTTAATAATTAAAAAGCAATTAGCTATTTTATAAATTCTATTGTAAATGGATAAGAATAATGCTCTCCATTGTTTGCTTTAATACTTGCTGAAATAATTAAAACAATTTTTAAAATAATTGCTGGAATTATTCCAATTACTAAAGCTATAATTCCTAAGCCTAACGTTAAAATTGCAATTGGAACAATAAGTAATGCTAATAAAAAACAGTATAAAAATATACTTAACTGGAAGTTTACTGCAGATTTTCCATGTTCATCTATATAGCGGCTTTCATTTTTTTTAGCTGACCACAACACCAGAGGAGCAATAATATTTCCAAATGGAAAAAACCATCCTGCAAATCCACTTAAATGTGTGATAGTACTGTAATTTTTATCGGTTTGAGTGATCATAATTATTTGTTTTAGTAATTTCTTATACAAATATATATATAAAAGACAGTAGTATGCAAGACATAGTACTAATATTTAACATTTTTTTAACAAAATAATTATATGTATATTTATAATATTTAATAGTAAAAAGGACTTCTATTAATTTTTTTAATAGCATAGTTTTTTTATTTTTATAATATTGTGATTGTTAGGCTGTACAATAGCTTACAATCTTTTAAACCCTGAACGTTAAACAATGAAAAACTACAATTTAGACCCCAATTCTTTAGATAAATTAGCCAAAGAAGAGTTATTAGAAATTATTAAAAAACAAAATACAATTATTGATTCATTTTCAATAAAATATAAAAAGTATAGAGATTTGTTTGATAATTCTATGGATGGTTTTTATAGAAGCTCTTCAGATGGACGTTTTATTGAGGCGAATGATTCTTTAGTGAAAATGCTAGGATATAAATCTAAAGAAGAGTTATTTAATATTGATATAAATACCCAGCTTTATGTTGATTTGAACGATCGTAAAAAGAAAATTAAAGAGAATATAGTTGATAAAAGGCAAGTTTATCAGTTATATAAGAAAGATGGTACAACAGTATGGGTAGAAGATTCAGGAAAAAAAATATTTGATGAGTCAGGTAATCTTATGTTTTTTGAAGGAGTTATAAGAGATGTGTCTGAACGTAAAAAACTTAGTAAAGTTCAAAATGTACTTCTTAAAATATCTGAGGCAAGTTATAAGACTAAAGAAATTAATAAATTTAATATATTAATTCATCAGCAATTATCTACTTTAATTGATACTACGAATTTTTATATTGCATTATATAATGAAAAAAAACAAACTATAAATATTCCATTTATATCGGGTGAAGTTGCTGATGAAGAATTTCCAGTAGGTAAATCAATGACTGGATATTTAATTAAGAATAAGAAGTCCTTGTTTTTAAAATCTAACGATTATAAAGATCTTATAGAGTCAGGAGAAATAGAGTTAATTGGGAAATTTCCTGAAGTTTGGTTAGGCGTTCCATTAAGAGTGGAAGAAAATGTTATTGGTGCAATTGTTGTTCAAAGCTATGATAACCCTGATGCTTTTAAACAAGAAGATATTGAGTTATTAGAATTTGTATCTTCTCATATAAGTTTGGCTGTAAAAAGGAAAAAAATTACTGAAGATATAATAGTTTCTAAAGAGGTTCTAAGAAAAGTACTGGATAATATTCCAATTGAAGTATTTTGGAAAAATAAAGATTCAGAATTTTTAGGATGTAATAAGGCATTTCTAAGAGAAAATTCAATTAAAAGTGAAGATGAAGTAATTGGAAAATCTGCTTTTGATTTTCAAGATAAAGAAATTGCTCAAAAATATAAAGAAGTTGATGCTTTAATAATGTCAACTGGAAAACCCATGTTAAATTATGAGGATTCATTGGAAAGAAATGGGAAAAAGAAATTATACATAAAAAATAAGCTTCCATTTTATGATGATTCAAATAAGGTGATTGGTGTTGTTGGAACATTAGATGATATCACTGACATAAAAGAAAATGAAAGAAAATTGAAACAAGCTACCGATGAGGCAATAGCAGCAAATCTTTCAAAATCTACTTTTTTATCCAACATGAGCCATGAAATTCGTACACCAATGAATGCAATTCTTGGGTATTCTCAATTGCTACAAGATGACAAGAATTTGACCAAAGCTCAGCATGAAAATTTGAAAACTATCAACAAAAGTGGAGAGCATTTGTTAGCATTAATTAATGATATTTTAGATATGTCAAAAATTGAAGCTGGTAGAATAACCTTAAAACCTTCTCATTTTAATTTTAATGAAGTTTTAAAAGAAGTTGAATTACTTTTTAAAATTCGAGCATCTCAAAAGAACTTAAAGCTGGAATTTATTATTGAAAATGAAATTCCAAGAAATATTTTTGCTGACGAATCTAAAATTAAACAGGTTATAATTAACTTATTAGGAAATGCTATTAAATTTACAAATAAAGGTTTTGTTTCAGTTTATATTAAGAATCTTGGTAATAATGAAATTCGAATAAATGTAAAAGATAGTGGTAGAGGAATTATGATAGAGGAACAACAAACTGTGTTTAAACCTTTTGAACAAGCTCAAAAAGGAGAGCAAATTAGAGGAGGTACCGGTTTAGGATTGGCTATAAGCAAGAAGTTTTCTCATTTAATGGATGGTGATATTACAGTTGAAAGTATTTATGGCGAAGGATCAACTTTTTCTTTTACATTTAAATTTATTGAAAGTGAAGAAACAGCTATAAAAAATCAAGAGCAGGAACTTCAGGTTGTCTCATTAGCAGAAGGATTTAAGGGGTTAAAAGTAGCAATTGTTGATGATCGATTTGAGAATAGAGATATTTTAGAGAAAAAATTAAAACCACTTGGCTTTGATACTCGTATGGCAGAAAATGGACTGGAAGCTGTTGATTTATACAACGAGTGGAAGCCTGATATAATATTAATGGATGTTGTAATGCCGGTAATGAATGGAGTGGAAGCCACAAGAAAAATATTAGCGCAATCTGGAGATCACGATGTTAAAATATTCGTTGTAAGTGCAAGTGCCTTGGAATCAGAACAAAAAGAAATAATGGAAATTGGGGCTACCGTTTTTATTAAAAAACCGGTAATATTTAAGTCTCTTCTTTCAGAAATGCACACTTTAGGAGGTGTAGAATTTATTTATAATGAAAGTGGAGGTACTAAGGAAGATGATGTACTAACGTCTTTAAAAGATGTTCCTTTAGATTTACGAGAAAAGCTATTGAGTGCTGCTTCAGAAGGAGATTTTATGTTGTTGGAAGATTTATTAATAGAGTTAGAAAAAGAAACAAATAAATCATTTAAATATATTGAAGAATGTATAAATGAAATGGAATTTGAGAATTTAGTTGAATGGTTAAAACAATAATTTTATGGAAACAAAAAAGCCCACCATATTAATAGTTGATGACAATCCAAATAATTTAAAAGTTTTAGCAGGTGTTTTAAAAGGAGAAGGATATGATTTTAGAATGGCAAAAAGTGGTCATTCGGCATTAAGCATTTTAGAAAAAATGCATCCTGATTTAATTTTACTTGATATTCAAATGCCTGAAATGGATGGTTTTGAAACTTGCGAAAAAATAAAAAAAATAGAAGCAAATAAAAATATACCTGTCGTTTATTTAACAGCAAATACAGATACAGATAGCATTGAAAAAGCTTTTCACTCTGGAGGTGTTGACTATATCACTAAACCGTTTAACTCCAATGAGTTATTAGCTCGAATTAAAACACATATAAAATTAAAAAGACAGTCTGAAGAATTAGAACTTCAAAATGCAACTAAAGATAAATTTGTGTCAATTATTTCACATGATTTAATTGGGCCAATTGGTGGAATAATTGGGTTTTCAAAAATATTAAGGGAGGATGTAAAAGAAATGGAGGCTGAAAAAATAGAGCTTTATTCTTCCATAATTCATAATTCAGCAACATTTACTTTAGAGTTGCTAAAAAATTTATTGGAGTGGTCTAGGTCTCAAATAGGAAGTATGACTCCAGTTAAAAACTCATTTAGTATTAATGATTTATTGGTGAAAAATATCCAAGGACATATCACTCAATCTTCAGCAAAGGAAATTGAAATTATTCAAGATTTTAATGAGGATTTACTAGTTTATGCTGATAAAAAAATGATATCAGCGGTGGTTAGAAATTTAATTTCTAATGGAATTAAGTTTACTCCAAAAGGAGGAACAATTACTATTGTCACAAAAGAAAGTATGCGTAATGATAAACATGTAATTGAAACAGAAATTAAAGATACTGGTGTAGGAATTCCTAATGAAAAAATAAAAGATTTATTTAAACTTGAATCAAACTACAAATCTACGGGTACTAATAACGAAAAAGGAACTGGGTTAGGATTAATTTTATGTGAAGAATTTTTAAGTATGAATGATGGGTTTATTAGAGTTGAAAGTGAACCTGGTAAAGGAAGCAGTTTTATATTTTCTTTAGAAGCTGCAACTTAAATATTAAAATAAGAAGTTATTTATTTTCTTTTTTTATAACTTGACCTCAAAATTATATTTATGAAGGTAACTTTAAAAAAAATGAAAAGGTTTTTAGTATTTAAATTACCTTCTGCTTATTTATGTGGTGTGCGTTTAAAAACGCTTGAAGATGATAAAGCAATTGTAACTGTTAGACATAGATGGATAAATCAAAATCCGTTTAGATCTATGTATTTTGCAGTTCAATCTATGGCAGCCGAACTTACTACAGGTGCAATTGTTATAAAAAAAATTACAGATACGGGCCAACCAATTTCAATGCTAGTTACAAATCATAAAGGAGCTTTTACAAAAAAAGCTGTAGGATTAATTACGTTTACATGTAATGATGGAAATTTAATTGATGCTGCTGTACAACGTACTATTGAAACTGGTGAGCCGCAAACAATAGCAATGAAATCTGTTGGAGTAAATGAAGAGGGAGAACAGGTTTCTGCCTATGAATTTGAATGGGGAATTAAATTAAAATCAAAAATATAAAATTATGAATGCACATGAAATAGATTTTCATATACATGGCGAAGAAATGCAATATGTAGAAATAGAATTAGATCCTCAAGAAGGAGTAGTTGCCGAATCGGGAAGTTTTATGATGATGAATGATGGAGTTTCCATGGAAACTATTTTTGGTGATGGATCTAACCAAAGTGAAGGTATATTAGGTAAATTATTTTCTGCAGGAAAACGATTGTTAACTGGAGAAAGTTTATTTATGACGGTATTTTCAAATGCTGGAATTGGAAAAAAGAAAGTCGCTTTCGCAGCTCCTTATCCGGGTCAAATTATACCTATTGACTTGAGTGAATTAGGAAATAAGTTTGTGTGTCAAAAAGATGCATTTTTATGTGCGGCAAAAGGGGTTTCAGTAGGGATTGAATTTTCAAAGCGATTGGGTAGAGGGCTATTTGGAGGTGAAGGTTTCATTATGCAAAAGTTAGAAGGTGATGGAATGGCGTTTGTTCATGCAGGTGGAAATATGAGTAAAAAAGAATTAAAGGCAGGAGAGGTTCTAAAAGTAGATACTGGGTGTGTAGTTGGATTTACTAAAGATGTTGATTACGACATTGAATTTGTTGGAGGTATTAAAAATACAGTGTTTGGAGGTGAAGGATTGTTTTTTGCCACTTTAAAAGGCCCTGGAACGGTTTATGTACAATCATTACCATTTAGTAGATTGGCTGGGCGAGTGCTTGCACTTGCGCCTCAAACAGGAAATAAAAGTAGAGGAGAAGGAAGTTTATTAGGAGGTATTGGAGATCTAATAGATGGAGATAATAGAATTTAATTAACAAGTATTGAAATAAAAAAACCAGTATAAATCTAATACTGGTTTTTTATTTTATAAAGGAGTCTGTTAAATTTCAAGAGACTCTAATTCTTTATAATTTTTATTCAATTTTCGTAGCAAGATTCCATAGATTAGTTTGTAGTAAAGCCATAATAGCCCAATCATTACAATTAATGCAACAACCTGGGAAATAAGCATGATATTGAAAAACTTATCATGATCTATTATCTTATTTTCTGGGTTCAAAACTTCATTTAAAAGAGCTTCATCAGAAAACATAATTATATTAACAACAATTGACAATATTGCAGTAACAATTATATTATAATATACGTAGTAGTTTACCGTTTTACGAGTTTTAATAATCTTTTTCATTAATAAACTTGTACTGTCAATTACGCAAATGGCGTTGTAATTTTTATAGAATAAATAAATAAAAATTACAACAACAATATAATGTAATACCTGAGTAGTTTGTAAAATTGTTTTTAAATGTAACTTTTCATAAATTTCAAAAAAGCTATCAGGGATTAGTAAATTTGCAAATCCCCAGAACAAAAATTCTGCAATACAAATAATAAATATCCACTTTACAATGGAGGACGATTTTTTATGAATCATCTTATAAATCTCATTATAAGATAATTTTTGAAAGGAGTCACCTTGTTTCTTCCAGTCTTTTTTTAATAATTCTAATTCATCCATAGCTTACGGATTTAATATTGTTCTAAGTCGAGTTTTAATTCTGTTCATCTTCACACGTGCATTCACTTCTGAAATACCAATTGTTGCCGAAATTTCTTTATAGTTTTTATCTTCTAAATACAAAAATATCAATGCTTTATCAATGTCAGACAATTGATGAATTGCCTTATACATTAGTTTGAGCTGTTCCTCTTCTGTATCATCATAATCAGTAGATTTAATTCTGTGTAAAACACTATCAAAATCTTGAGTTTTTATACTTCTTTTAGATTTTCTGTATAATGTTATTGCAGTATTCAATCCAATTCTATACATCCAGGTGCTTAATTTGGACTCGCCTCTAAATTTTGGATATGCTTTCCATAACTGTATAGTTATTTCTTGAAACAAATCATTGTGTGCCTCTTGATTATTGGTGTATATTCTACACACTTTGTGAATTATATTCTGATTCTCTTGAAATTCAGAAATAAATTTATGTTCAAGTTCTTTGGTCACTAGCTTGGTTTAGTTTCAAATGATAAGTAGTATAAGTTTTAAATTTGTTACAATAATATTTAAAAAAATAAAAAAGCAACTCAATTGAGTTGCTTTTTTATCAGATATAGTGAATATTATTATTCTGTTTTTTTAATTTTTTGAATGAATTCTTCAAGTTGAACACCATACTTTGATGATTTCACATTCTTAGAAAGTGAATTGTTTATAGTGTCAAGATATTTAATATTTGTGTTATACAATTCTGTTAAAGCTAAATAAGGTGCAATTTCCACATCAGCATTATTTACTGCAAAATTAATTGTATAAAAGTATTTACGTTTAATTAAGTTTTTTTCTTCTTTTTCAAGTTTAGAAAATAATTCATGATCATTAATTTTTTGAGCATCAAATTTTTCTTTCATTAAATCTAGCTGTCTTCCATTAAATTGTTGAATCATTTTAGCATGTTCTTCAAGTAATAATTGATTTGAAGATCCTTCAATTTTTGCTGAAGATGTAAATTTGGCTAATTTAGATGAAATTGAAATTTCTCCTTTTTCACCAAAAAAAGATATTCTGTTATCTCCAGATTTTTCCATTGCTATGTAATAGATTTCAGGAGATTCAATGTCATCAACAAGGGTAAAATTACTATTTCCATTTAATTGGATGGAATCTACAGAAACCAACAAAGTGTCTTTAAACTTTTGAAGATATACAGTTCCTTTTTTTAAGCCATCAATTTGCCCATTTACAATTAAACTTCCTGTTTTAGTTTTATTGCAAGAAATAAAAAGACTTATTAAAACTAAACAACTAAATATATTTTTCATTTTTAAAATTTTATCAGGTAAATATCTATATTTTTAATTAATTAAGGAGCAACTATTCTCATTAATTCGGCCGTTAATAACGCTCCATATGTTCCCACAACATAACCGAAAACGGCCAATAAAACACCTACAGACGCTAATGAAGGGTGAAATGCAGCTGCAACAACTGGGGCAGAAGCAGCTCCTCCAACATTTGCTTGGCTACCTACGGCTAAAAAGAAGTACGGTGCTTTTATTAATTTAGCTACGACAATTAATAAAATAACGTGCATGGTCATCCATACAAGACCTACTACTATTAGACCTGGGTTTTCAAATATTTTGCTCAAGTCCATTTTCATACCTATAGTAGCAACCAAAATATAAATAAATACACTTCCTATTTTACTTGCTCCAGCACCTTCATATTGTTTAAATTTAGTGAAGGAAAGTGCTATACCAATAATTGTAGAAATACTAATCATCCAGAAAAATTGAGACCCAAATGATGATAGTGCAGAACTTTTATCTCTTACAGATTCAAAATTGTTTAGTAAATAACCTGAAATTGTATCAGCACCAAAATGGGCGATACCAACCACTGTAAACGCAATTGATAAAATAATTATTAGATCTGTTAAAGAAGGATTTCTATTAATTTTATCGGCGTAAGTAGAAACTTTTTCTTTTAAACGTTCAATTGCTGAAGTATCAGAATTTAACCAGTTATCAATTTTCTTAGATTTTCCTATTCCCATTAATACAATCGCCATCCAAATATTGGCAACAACAATATCAACCAATACCATACCTCCATATTTCTTAGGGTTGTATTCGTAAATTTCTAACATTGCAGCTTGGTTGGCTCCACCACCAATCCAACTTCCAGCTAATGTTGCTAATCCTCTCCATACTGCATCTGGACCAGCTCCACCTACTGTTTCAGGAGATACTGAAGAAACTAATAAAATTGCAATTGGCCCACCAATTACAATACCAATTGTTCCAGTAATAAACATTATTAATGCTTTTGGTCCTAAATTAAAAACTGCTTTTAAATCAATACTTAAAGTCATTAAAATTAGTGCAGCAGGTAATAAAAATCGACTTGCAACATAATACAAATTAGAACTGTGTTTTGTGATTTCTCCAGTTTCGCTTACTGTTTCCCATTCAGGAGAAATTATCCCAGTTGAGGTAAAAACTGCAGGAAGCATATAGGCCATTAGTAATGCAGGAATTACTTTATAAAATTTTTTCCATCCGTTATTTTCACTAGAAGAAGTGAAAAAAACAAATCCTAGTGTTAGCATTAATATACCAAATGCTATGGTGTCTTTTGTTATATAAGGTGTTGTATCCATGTAATTTTTCAATTTCGGCTAAATTACTATTTTTTATGAATTTTGAACTATTAAATATGGATTGGTTGTGTATATTTGTTTGATAAAATAAGAACAAATGAAATATATAAAACTCTATTTATTATTGGCCTTATTCGTAGTGTCTTGTAAAACTGTGCAAGAAACAACTACGGTGGCGCAAAAAGAAAAAGTATCTACAGTAGATACTCGAAAAATACAAGGTGGGATGTGGCTTCCATCCTTATTAGAAGGTGTAAATGAAACCGAAATGCAGCAGTTAGGTAGTAAAATGACTGCCAAAGATATTTACGATGTAAATAATTCAAGTTTAAAAGATGCCATTGTACATTTTAACGGTGGATGTACTTCAGAAATTATTTCACCAAACGGATTGTTATTAACTAACCACCATTGTGGTTATGGTGCAATTCAATCACATTCATCAGTTGATCATGACTATTTAAAAGATGGTTTTTGGGCTAAATCTTATGAAGAAGAATTGTCTAACCCAAGTATGACTGTTACTTTTATCAAAAGAATTGATGATGTAACTGCTGAGGTTTTTGCTGGCGTAACTGATGATATGGATGAAGCAGCTAAAATGAAGCTGATTAATCAAAATATTATTAAAGTTAACAAGGCTGCTCAAAAAGAAGAATGGCAAGGATCTAATATTAAATCTTTTTATAAAGGAAACCAATACATATTATTTGTTACAGAACAATATAAAGATGTTCGTTTAGTTGGAGCACCTCCAACATCAATTGGTAAATTTGGTTCAGATACAGATAACTGGATGTGGCCTCGTCATACTGGAGATTTCTCTATGTTTAGAATTTATGCTGATGCAAATAATCGTCCAGCTGAATATTCAAAAGACAATGTTCCTTACAAGCCAAATCATTTCTTACCAATATCTTTAGACGGGGTTGAAGAAAAAGACTTTACATTAGTATTTGGTTTTCCTGGAAGAACTAATGAATATCTGCCATCAGTTGGTATAGATCAAACTGTAAATGTTTTAAATCCTGCTAAAATTGAAATCAGAGAGAACGCATTGAAAATAGTTGACTCTTACATGAGAAAAGATGTTGGAATTAAAATTAAATATGCATCAAAATACGCTTCAATTGCTAATTACTGGAAAAAGTGGATTGGTGAAAATCAAGGAATCAAAAAATCCAAAGCAATTGAGCAAAAACAAGCTTTAGAAAAAGAGTTTGCACAAGTTGTTGAAGAAAAAGACTTAGTAGGTTATAAAACGCTGTTATCTGATTTTGAAACTTTATATAAAGAAATTGAAAGTGTTTCTTTAGCAAGAGATTACTGGATTGAAGTTGCTTATAGAAATGTAGAACTATTAGGAATTACTTTTAGAGCTTTTCAATTGGAAAATGCTTTCAATAGAGGTGGTGAAGCAGGCTTTAACAATGCAAGAATTGCTATTTTAAAAAGATTAGAAGGAACTTATAAAAATTACAGCGCAGTAGTTGATCAACCAGTATTTGCTAAGTTAGTTGGTTTATATGCTGAAAAATCTCCAAAAGAGTATTTACCTTCAAATATGTTAAATGTTGATTTTACTTCATTGGCGAAAGATATTTACTCATCATCAAAATTAACTTCTTTTGAAACTGCAAAAGAGTTATTAGCAGGGACCCCAGAAGAGGTTATTAAAAAATTGAATGAAGACAAAGCCTATATTTTTGGAAAAGAAATTCATACTATTTTTTATAATAAAATTGAGCCTAAATTTCAAGAGTTAAATATGAAGTTGGCTGCTGTTCAAAAGGAATATATGAAAGGATTAATGGAAGTATTTCCAAATAAACGATTCTTTCCGGATGCAAATAGTACATTACGTATTACTTACGGACAAGTAAGAGGTTACGAGCCAAGAGATGGTGTATATTACAATACAACAACTTATTTAGAAGGTGTTATGGAAAAATATGTTCCAGGAGATTATGAGTTTGATGTTCCTAAAAAATTAATTGAACTTTATAACAATAAAGATTACGGTCAATACGCTGAAAATGGTAAAATGCCTGTATGTTTTATTGGTACAAATCATACTACAGGTGGAAACTCAGGAAGCCCTGCTATTGATGCTCATGGAAATTTAATTGGGTTGAATTTCGATAGAGTGTGGGAAGGAACTATGAGTGATATGAATTACGATCCAGATATTTGTAGAAATATTATGGTAGATGCTCGTTATGTTTTATTTATCGTAGATAAATTTGCAGGGGCGCAAAGATTAATTGATGAAATGACTTTAGTTCATCCAAAAAAAGATTAAAATTAGAGAACCATGAGATATATTAAACTTTATTTATTAGCAGCTTTATTGGTTGTTTCTTGTAAGACTGTGCAGGAAACTACTACAAAAGTAGCACCACCAGCACCAGTTCAAACTGTTGATACTCGTTCAATTCAAGGTGGTATGTGGATTCCATCTTTATTAGAAGGTGTGAACGAAAAAGAAATGCAAATGCTAGGTAGTAAAATGACTGCCAAAGATATTTATGATGTAAATAATTCTAGTTTAAAAGATGCAATTGCACACTTTGGTGGAGGTTGTACTTCTGAAATTATTTCACCAAACGGATTGTTATTAACAAACCACCACTGTGGGTTTGGAAATATTCAAGCTCATTCAACTGTAGAACATGACTATTTAAAAGATGGTTTTTGGGCTATGAGTTATGAAGAAGAATTACCAAACGAAAATTTAAGCGCTACTTTTATCAAAAGAATTGATGATGTAACTACTCAGGTTTTTGATGGTGTTACTGAAGATATGGATGAAGCTTCTAAAATGAAGTTAATCAATCAAAATATTCAAAAAGTTACAAAAGCAGCTCAAAAAGAAGAGTGGCAAGATGCTAATGTAAAATCTTTCTACAAAGGAAATCAATACATGTTATTTGTAACAGAAAGATATACTGATGTTCGTTTAGTTGGTGCTCCACCATCATCAATCGGAAAATTTGGTGCTGATACTGATAACTGGATGTGGCCTCGTCATACTGGAGATTTTTCAATGTTTAGAGTTTATGCTGATGCAAACAACCGACCAGCAAAATATTCGAAAGACAATGTACCCTACAAACCAAATCATTACTTACCAATATCATTAGATGGTGTTGAAGAAAATGATTTTACTATGGTATTTGGATTCCCAGGTCGTACAAACGAATATTTACCAGCTAAAGGTGTTGATCAAATTGTTAATGTGTTAAATCCTGCTAAAATTGAAGTAAGAGAAAATGCATTGAAAATTGTAAATACTTACATGAGAAAAGATGCAGGTATTAAAATTAAATATGCTTCTAAGTACGCTTCAATTGCAAATTACTGGAAAAAATGGATTGGTGAAAACCAAGGAATAAAGCAAACTAAAGCTATTGAAATAAAAAAGGAGTTAGAAAAGGAATTTTCTCAAATAGTAAAAGAGAAAGATATGGTTGGTTACCAATCATTATTATCTGATTTCGAGAAATTATATACTGAGATTGAAAGCGTTTCTTTGGCGAGAGATTACTGGATTGAAATTGCTTATAGAAATGTAGAATTATTAGGAATTACTTTTAGAGCTTATCAAATTGAACAAGCTTATTTAAGAGGTGGTGAAGCAGGATTTAATAATGCAAGAACTGCTATTTTGGGTAGATTGGAAGGAACTTATAAAAACTACAGTGCAATGGTTGATCAACCAGTATTTGCTAAGTTAGTTGGTTTATATGCTGAAAAAACTCCAAAAGAATATGTGCCTGCAAATATGGTTGATGTAGATTTTACAGCTTTGGCAAATGATATTTATGCAACTTCAAAATTAACATCTTTAGAAGGAGCTAAAGAAATATTATCAGGTACTCCTGATGAGGTTATTAAAAAGTTAAATGAAGATAAAGCCTTTACTTTTGGTAAAGAATTACATTCAATTTTCTACAATAAAATTGAACCTAAATTCCAAAAATTAAATGTTGAATTAGCAGGTGTTCAGAAAAAATATATGAAAGCCTTAATGGAGGTTTTTCCAAACAAAAGATTCTTCCCTGATGCTAACAGTACTTTGAGAGTTAATTATGGAATGGTACAAGGATATGCGCCAAAAGACGGTGTTTATTATACTCCTAAAACTTATTTAGCAGGTGTGATTGAGAAATTTGTTCCTGGAGATTATGAATTTGATGTACCTAAAAAACTGCGTGATTTATATGAGGCTAAAGATTTTGGTCCATATGGTGAAAATGGAAGAATGCCTTTAGATTATTTATCTACAAATCATATGACAGGTGGTAACTCTGGTAGTCCGGTTGTTGATGCCTATGGGAATTTAACAGGATTGGCATTTGATACAACTTGGGAAGGTACAATGAGTGATTTACACTTTGATGCGGATATCGTTCGAAGTATTTCAGTAGATATTCGTTATGTATTATTTATTATTGATAAATATGCGGGAGCGAAAAACTTAATTGATGAAATGACATTGGTACATCCAAAAACTAAGAAATAATAAATTTTAGTTTATTATAATAAAAAACTCCAAACGAAAGTTTGGAGTTTTTTTGTATTGTTAAGTTTAATGAAAATTAGGAGTTTCAATTTCTAATTAGAATAGCTCAAATTAACTTTCCAATGATATTCTTTATTAGGTATAAGTGTTAATAAACCGTGTTTATTATTAAAACTATTTGGAGCACATGTCATAGGCTCTATTGCAATGCAATTTCTTGTTGGTGGCGTATATACCTGCAAAAAGTTTTTTTCAGTCTCCGAAGAAAAATCTATACCAATTTCATAAGCTTCAGTTTTAAAAGTAGTCTCTGGTTTATTAATAATAAAACAATCATCTAAAAAGGTATCTTCCATTAATAGTGGAGTTTCAAATTTTAATGGAATTTCTTGTTGAGGGATATTTTTTTCATCTAAATAATACTGTTTTTCTCCTTTAAAATTTAAGATAGATGATTTTAAATTAGAAGTTTTAAAATAGGGATGCCAGCCAAGACCAAAAGGAAATTCATTATCACCGGTATTAGTAACTTTAAAATCTAACGAGAATTTTTTTGGAGTAAATGTATAGTTAATATCAATTTGGTAAGCGAAAGGAAATCCAACCATACTACCAGTATTTGAATAGCTAAAAGTTATTTGAGCATGGTTTTCTGAAGCTACTTGATTTGTGATTGAAAAACTTTTATTGAAAACATCTCCATGCAATGAATTGTTTAAACTTGCTTCATTGCAAGGTAATTGGTATTCTTTGTTCTTAAATGAATATTCTCCGTTTGAAATTCTATTTGGAAATGGGAATAAAAAAGAGGAATTAAATTTGTTCTTGTAAACTTCTAATCCTTCTAAGTTATTTGAAATTCCATCTATAATATCAATTCCATTCGACATAAGTTGCTGAATGGAAGCGCCCAAATTTGGGTATATAGAACTTTGGAATTTTAATTTGTCATTTTTTATAAGAACTTGATTTAAGCAAGAATTCTCATTTTTAATTTCTTCAATTGTATACATTTAATCTTCAGGGTTATTTTTTTTTGGTAACCGTTTTCCGTCTTTTAAACATTTATTTAGCATCCATTCTAACTGTCCGTTAGTGGAACGAAACTCATCCGCAGCCCATTTTTCTATGGCCTTGAGCATATCTTCATTGATGCGTAAAGCAAATGCTTTTTTCTTTGACATTTTTTATTTTATTTCGTAGACAAAGGTCGTAATTATATTTATTAATTCCTCCATTACCGGTAAATTTGGATTTGAATATGACAGCATATTTTCATTGGTGTCACCATTGATTTCTTTAAAGAGATGATTCATGTTTTCAATAAGATTCAATTGTGAATTTGCCTTAGCTTTGTGTAATAGTTCAGCTTGCTCTATAGAAACCTGAATATCTTTAGTTCCGTTTACAATTAGAACTGGAATGGCTAGTTTTTCCAATTCCGATTGTGGATCGTATTTGATCCAGGAAATTAAAAATGGTTGTATTTGTTTGTTGAATAATGAAATTAAATTTGGATTTACTTCAGCTACCGTATTTCCTTTTTTCAATTCTCGAACTATTTTTTCCGTATCTGCTTTTAAAAAAGGAGCTTGTTTTTCAATTTGTTCAACTAAAATTTCATCAATACTTTTTCCTGCACCAGCTATTGAAATAAAACCATCAGCAATTTCTTTTGAAGCAACCATTCCAACTAAACTACCTTGGCTATGACCAGCCACAATAATTTTTGAATAATGTTCTGTCTGTTTAAAGTAATTAATTACATATTTAGCTTCATTAATAAAAACATCAAAACTAAGTGAATCAATATTTTTAGAATCTTCTTTTGAATAGGATAATACACTTTTATCATATCTATAGGTTGCAATGTTCCTATCGTTGAGGTTTTCTGCTAAATACTTTAATGAATTATTTTTCATCATTACATTGTTTCCGTCTCTATCAGTAGGTCCAGAACCTGGAATTATTATAACTAGTGGTGCTTTTTCTTCAGAATTTGTATTCAGTAGAGTTCCTTTAATAGAAACTGAATTTGTAGGAATAACGACTTCAGTTTCCATATTTTTTATCTCCTGTGAAATTGAAAGAAATGGGAGGTAAAATAATAAAAGTGTTATAAAAAGATTATTTTTCATTTGATATTATTTTATGATGATATGTGTTTAAAACTCTTTGAAGTTCTTCTTTTTTTTGAGTTCCAATAAGTAGTTTTTTACCATTAGTTAAATGTAATTGTAAACCTATGTTGCCCTTTGTTGTAAGTGCTTTTCCTTTTTTTTTGAAAAAATTAAACTTCATACCCCATCCGCCATATTCAGAAATTGCATCATAATTTCTTATAAATAATTTTGAAATTTTTATCCAAGGAATAAGTTTATAAGATTGATGGTAAGGATAGAATTGATAATTGATACCGTTTTCGTCAATTCTGGTTTTTAATTTAAGGTTGATAAATAGTAAAATCACTAAAAAAACTATTATAACTCCGCTCAAAGCTCCAATTTTTTTAATTGTACTTAACTCTTTTATTATTTGCCAGTCATTTATTACTGCAAAGATTGATACAATTAGGGCTATTGATAAACCTACAAATACGAGAGGTTGAGAGAATTTTTGCTCTTCTATATAAACTTTCATAATATATTACCTGTTTTTATCTCTTTCTAATAATGCTTTAGAGAAATGACCTTCAGAATGAGTTACACAATTAACAGTCCAGCCTTCCCTGGAAAGTTGATTCAGTAAACTTTCAAAGACATTATCCTTTTTCCAAAAATCTTTCTTAATTATTTTATATTCTTTCATTATTATCTGTTTTTGTCTCGTTCAATTACGGCTTTTATAATATTTCCACTTTGATCAAATCCAACACTTAATACTCGCCAGCCTTGAGAGGCATACTTGTTAAATAAATCTTCAAAGGTTTGATCTTTATAAGCCCACATACTATCTGGTTTTATTATTTTATATTCTTTCATATTTTTTTAAATGAAATTAATAACTAATATAGTTGCCAAAAATATTATAAAACAAATGATGCATTTAATCATAATTAGTGGCTTAAAGTTCCGGCGTTTACAACTGGAGTGGCATCTTTATCTGAACATAAAATAACCATCAAGTTACTTACCATCGCTGCTTTTCGTTCTTCATCTAGTTCTACAATGTCTTTTTTGTTGAGTTCTTCCAATGCCATTTCAACCATGCTAACCGCTCCTTCTACAATTTTATGACGTGCTGCAATAATGGCGGTTGCTTGTTGGCGTTTTAACATGGCGTTTGCAATTTCTTGGGCATAGGCTAAATATCCAATACGTGCCTCTAAAACTTCAATTCCTGCCATAGCTAAACGTTCTGCTAATTCTTTTTCTAAGGCTTCGCTAACTTCATTTACACTTGCTCTTAGAGTTATTTCTTCATCTTTACCATCATCTTCAAAATTATCATAAGGATATAAACTAGCTAATTTTCTTACGGCAGCATCAGATTGAACTCGAACAAAATTTTCATAATTATCAACATCAAAGGCAGCTTTAAAAGTATCATTCACTTTCCAAACGGCGATAGTGCTTATCATTATAGGGTTACCTAATTTGTCATTTACCTTTACACGTTCACTATCAAAATTACTAGCTCTTAAAGAAATACTTCTCTTACGATATAAAGGATTTGCCCAATAGAAGCCATTTTCTTTAACGGTGCCAATGTACTTTCCAAATAATAATAGCACTTTAGAGGTGTTTGGGTTGACCAAAAAGAAACCTAAAAGAATAATAAATGCAGTTAATAATAGTGGAATGAACCATTCTGTAAAGTTTACGATAAAATAGATTCCTCCTGCTAAGCAAGCAAAAAATATAAATAACATAAAATAGCCATTTGATACTTTGATAACTTTTTCTTGTGTCATGATGTTAGAATTTAAAGTGATATTAAAATGATATCACAAAGATATAATAAATATTTTGTTAATTACAAATTTTTAATAAACTAAATTTTTATCTTAGCTCAAAAATTAGAAAGAATGAAAACAATTAAGTCACTATATATTTTAATAGGTTTTTTAATCACCTTTACTCCTTTATTAGCATCTAATCCAGATTGGGGATCAACGGGACATAGAACAATTGGAAAAATTGCAGAAGGATATTTAAAAGGAAAAACGAAACGAAAAATTTTGAAATTATTAGATGGTCAGAGTTTAGCCTTAGTGGCTACTTTTGGAGATGATATAAAATCTGATAAGCGTTATAATGAGTTTTATACCTGGCATTATATAAATATGCCATTTGATACGAAATATGAAGATGCCCAAAAGAATCCGAAAGGTGATTTAGTTACTGGAATTGAAAAATGTAAAGAAGTTTTATTGGATAAAAATAAATCTAAAGAAGATAAGGTATTTTACTTAAAGCTCTTAGTTCATTTAATAGGTGATTTACATCAGCCAATGCATGTGGGTAAAGCAGAAGATAAAGGTGGAAATACACTTCAGGTTCAATGGTTTGGAAATGGAACAAATTTACATTCCGTTTGGGATTCAAAAATGATCAATCATTTTGATATGACCTATACAGAACTTTCAAAAAATTCGGATAGGATTTCAAAGGAGCAGGTGAAATTTTTGCAAAAGGGTTCTATTATAGATTGGGCAAATGAAACTCAAACTTTTGCAAAAAAAACTTATGCATCAGCTAAAACGGGTGAAAATTTAAAGTACAAATATATGTACGAAAATTTTGGATTGGTAAGATCACAGTTGCAAAAAGGGGGAATTCGTTTAGCTAAGGTTTTAAATGAAGTATTAGGGTAATACTAAATATTGTAAGTATTCCATCTTCTTTTTTCTCTACACAATATTGAATTGAACTTATTCGGAGTCTCAACTTTTACAGTGGTTGTTTTAAAAGTTTTTGGATGTAAAAAAGAAATTTCTGAAGCACATAAGAAAAGTCCTTTTCCTTTATGAAGGGTTTCTAAATTACCATATAATTTATCTCCTAAAATTGGATGGCCGATAGAAGATAAGTGAATTCTTATTTGATGTGTTCTTCCAGTTTTAGGAGATACCTTTAAACAACTCAAATTGTCGTATTTTAAAGATTTAACCACTTTTATTATTTCAAAACTTGTCTCAGAATCTTTATTTTCTATAGGAGTTTTAATAATTTGATTGGTATGAACTTTTCCAATAACAATGGTGCAATATTTTTTTTGAATGGTTTTGTGTTCAAATTGATTACCTAACTCAATTTGAGCAGTTTTAGTTTTTGCAATTAAAAGTAATCCTGATGTTTGATTATCTAATCTATGAACAGGCGTTGGTATAAATAGAGAATCAGGTTCAGTACTTCTTTTGATATTATAAAGTAAGGAATTTGATATAGTTTTAAATGAATTACCACTAACGGTAATTCCAGCAGGCTTATTGATAATTGCCATATGTTCATCTTCAAAAACCACTTCTAAGTTAAACTCATAAACTTTTGGTTCCATAGAAGCATTATGTACAAGTTCTATTTTTTGACCAAATTTTACCCAAGTACCGGTTTGTGCTGTTATACCATCAGTTAAAAACAACCCTTTTTTAATTGCTTTTTTTATACCACTATTTGAAGGAATATAATTCTCAAATACTTTAGGGGCATATTCTTGTAGTCGAATTTTTTCTATTCCTTTTGGTACAATATGCGAGTGAATAGTTTTGATAATATTGCTATTTTGGTTAATTGTTTAATTATGGAGTTGTAAATAAAAGACGATATATTAACTTTAAAGTTACACTTACATAGGTTTTAAAACGCTAATTAAATGTTAAATCGTAAGGAGTTGATTGTTAGACGAATGTTTATAAAAGTTGATTTTTATTCAGTAATTCAATAACCTCTTTGTAATCGAACGATAAATCAAGTTTTATAGCTTCATTAAATTTAAACCAATCGTAGTTTAAAACTTCTTCTTCCTGAATATTAATTTCTCCAGTCCATTCTCCTAAAAAACGATAATAGCTTCTATTTTTCCAAATTCCTGATTTAAAAACCGTATTGGGTATGAAATCTAAATTACATTCCTCTTTAACTTCTCTAATCACATTTTGTTCAGCAGTCTCTCCTTGTTCAGCCCTTCCACCAGGACAACCCCAAAATCCAGGATAATTTTCTGTGTAATAAGATCGTTGTAATAATAGTATTTTTTTATTTTTTAAAATAATGCCAGATGCTGCTAGAATCATAAACTAAATTTTAATAACACCAATTGTTGCGGTAGCTCCAGTTTGCATATTCCATTCCTTAGCAGAAATTAGATTTCCTTTATCATCATAAACATTTAGTTCAGCAGTATTCGGTCCTGAGAACCCTTGATTTAAAGCTTGAAAATCAATTCTATTATAACCTTGTTCTAGATTTATATAGATTACATAATAATTTGCTTTTAAACCAATATTGTCACTAATTACTTTTTCATTTAGGTAAATTCTAATTCTATCTCCATCAACATAACTATAGTCTCTACATTCAATTTTAACGGTTCTGGATTTGCTAGTAATTGTTCCTAAGCTATAAGTGCTAGCTAGTTTTTGATGTGTTACATCTTTATTATTCCAATATCTTTTACCAATAATATCTTGGTCTTCCGGAAGCTCTTCCATTAAAAAATTATGATTTTTTGAATTCGCTTTATTTTGATTTAAATTTTTATTGATAGCAGCAGTGTTTAATTTCTTATCGGATTTTAGATTGAAATTAGTAGGAGGATTAAATTTCGTTTTTGCAGAACTAGCTTTTATTTGATAATTACCTTTAACAGCTCCAATTTCACCCTTAAGTTTTTTTTCTGAAGCAGTTACTTTTGTTGTGTCCTTTTGTGAAAAGCAAACAACAGAAGTAAAACTCATTAGAAAAATTAAAAATAGAGATTTAAAGGTAATATTCATTTTATGTTTTTAGTTTGTATTAACCACAAAAAAAATGCCAATTAATAGAAGTGATAAATTAGGAAGTAAAATTAATAAAAAAAAGCCTTAACAATCGTTAAGGCTTTTCATAAAGTTTTTATACTTATTTTATCATTTCAAAACTACGTTTAATGAAGTTGGTTAACTCTTCACCATGTAATAAATTTTGAGATAACTTCGCTAAATCAAAAGCTTGTTTAATTAAACGCTCTTGTTTTTTCTGAGTTTTTGTGTTTAATATTTCACCAACTAAATCGTTGTTAGTATTTACTACTAAGTTGTACATATCAGGGAAATTACCCATTCCCATCATTCCACCACCACCTGTAGCTTGCATTTCTTTCATTCTACGCATAAATTCAGGTTGCGTAATCATAAATGGGTTTGCATTAGAATCCAT
>Ga0193963_1000080_pt1 | contig 46023 bp, 40 predicted proteins | sample FB_6_MG_FD_140359 | JGI IMG/M metagenome (GOLD analysis project Ga0193963, IMG submission 140359) | Microbial mat bacterial communities from the Broadkill River, Lewes, Delaware, United States - FB_6_MG | ecosystem: Environmental > Aquatic > Freshwater > River > Microbial mats | place: USA...
ATTTTATCCCAAAGTGATTATTAGATCTTTTTGTTAATTGACTATTACCGCTAGACGATTCTAAAATACCTTGCGCCAACTTAATACTCGCCGGAATTTTATAATTACGCATATCTCTCATTGCCGCATCTTTAAACTGTTCAATATAATCTAAAGTTGAATTCTTAATAATTGAATTGGAATTCGGCTTTGTTACAGCCTTATTAGAACTAACATCATTTGTAGACTTAATAACCATCTCTTTTCGAGAATCTTCTGTTTTTTTAGCAAGTCTTTTTTTAGACTTACAACTTACTAATAAACTAATTGTTAAAACGGATATTAAAAAATATTTCAACTTCATAACTATACTATTTCTAATAAATTTTTGTTTTTTAAATATACATTCATTCCATCAATTCCTTGTAAACCTCCTGTATGAATTGCTAAGATCTTAGTTCCTTTTTCAAAATAATCTTTTTTTATTAAATCTACAATCCCAAACAACATTTTACCCGTATATACAGGATCTAACGGAATACCCGTTTCGTGTTTAAATTTATTAATAAAACTAATTAATTCTTGTGAAACTTTTGCATAACCTCCAAAATGATAATCAGTATTTAAACTCCATTTTTTGTTAGTTAGTACATATTTTTTAATTTCATTTTGAAGAAAATCACCCTTTAATGCAGGAAAACCAATGGTTCTTTGATGCTTTTTTGTTGAATTAATAATTCCTGAAATTGTACCTCCAGTTCCTATGGATGAACAAATTACATTATATTTAGAATCTTCTTCAACTAAAATTTCTTCACAACCTTTAACTGCAAATGTGTTTGTTCCTCCTTCTGGAACTAAATAAAAATCGCCAAATTGCTGCTTCAAACTCTCAATAAATTCTTGGGAAGTTTTTTCTCTGTATGCGCTTCTAGAAACAAAATGAAATTGCATATTATGTTTTGAAGCAAACTTTAAAGTTGGGTTTTTTTGAAGAACCTCTTCCAAATTATCAGCTAATTCTTCACCTCTAATAACTCCAATAGTTTTAAAACCGAATTGTGAGCCAGCTGCAGCTGTTGCCGCAATATGATTAGAATACGCACCTCCAAAAGTTACCAAGCTTTTTTTATGTTGTTTTGTAGCTTCAACAAGGTTGTATTTTAATTTACGGTATTTATTTCCAGAAATAAATGGATGCAATTTATCTTCTCGTTTTATAAATAACGAAACCCCCGAAACTAAAGTTTCAGAAAAATACACTTGTACTGTATCACTTATTTTAGTTTCTAAGAACACGCTTCAATTTTTTCTTCTAGTTCTGTCCAGGCTTCCATCAAAAGTTCTATTTGATGTTTTTTAGCTTTATAGTTTTGGAAAAAATCTGGCTCAGCAACGGTTGCTTCATAATCTTTAGCAAGTGCTTCGTCTAATTCTAAAATTTCATTTTCTAAAACATCTATTTCAACCTCAATTTTACTAAGCTTATTTTTTAACTTTTTTAGTTCTTTTTCTTCTTCTCTAGATAATTGTGCTATTTCTTTTTTAACAGTATCAGGTTTCTTTTCAACAACTGTTCTTTTTTCTGCTTCTCTTAAATTTTCAATTTTATGTTGTTCCAAGAAAAAGTCAATATCACCTAAATACTCTTTAATAACTTTATCTTTAAATCCGTACACTGTTGTTGTTAAATCTTGTAAAAAATCTCTATCGTGTGAAACCACAATTAGTGTACCATCAAATTTCTGAAGTGCCTGTTTTAGCACATTTTTTGAAGCAATATCTAAATGGTTTGTAGGCTCATCCATAATTAAGACATTGAATGGAGAAAGTAATAATTTACAAAGTGCCAACCTGTTTCTTTCACCTCCCGAAAGCATTTTCGCTTTTTTATCTACAGCATCTCCACTAAATAAAAACGAACCCAACATATCTCTAACTCTTGCTCTATTAGTATCTGTTGCGGCATCTTGCATAATTTCTAAAACCGTTTTTTCCGGTTCTAAATACTCGGATTGATTTTGAGCAAAATATCCAATTTCAACATTATGTCCTAATTTTAAATGCCCGCCGTGTGCAATTTCACCAACCAAGATTTTTGCCAAAGTCGATTTTCCTTGACCGTTTTGTCCAACAAATGCAATTTTACTATTCCTTTCAATTAGTAAATTCACATTTTCTAACACATGCTTACTTCCGTAATTTTTAGATAAATCTTCTGCTTCAACAACAATTTTACCTGGTTCTTTTGATATTTGAAAGCGCACATTCATTACTGCATTGTCATCGCTATCAACTTCTATACGCTCAACTTTATCCAACTTTTTTATTAAAGATTGCGCCATTGTAGCCTTGTTAGCTTTTGCTCTAAACTTATCTATTAATAACTGAGTTGCTTTAATCTCCTTCTCTTGATTTTTTTGCGCTTGTAATTGTTTCTCTTTTATTTCACCACGTAATAATAAGAACTGTGAATATGGTTTTTTATAATCGTAAATTTTCCCTAAAGAAATTTCAATAGTTCTATTTGTTACGTTATCTAAAAACATTTTATCGTGCGAAACCAATACAATTGCACCTGTATAATTTTTTAAAAAATTTTCCAACCAAATAATTGATTCAATATCTAAATGGTTGGTTGGCTCATCTAACAATAAGATATCGTTATTTTGTAAAAGTAATTTTGCTAATTCAATACGCATTCTCCACCCTCCAGAAAATGTATCAGTTAACTTATCAAAATCCTCTCTTTGAAAACCTAAACCTTGCAGTATTTTTTCTGTATTTCCTTTGTAATTATAACCTCCTAACAGTTCGTAACGATGTGAATATTCATTTACATCTACCATTAAATCATGGTAATATTCACTTTCATAGTCAGTTCTTTCAGCTAATTCGTTATTAATTTGTTCTAACTTAGCTTCAATCTGTTTTATTTCTTCAAAAGCCTGATATGCTTCCTCTAAGATAGTTCTTCCTTCTTCAAAATCTATATCCTGACGTAAAAATCCTATACGAATATCTTTATCAAAAGCCATAGTTCCTCCAGAACTTTCAATATCTTGAGAAATAACTCTTAATAAGGTAGATTTCCCTGCTCCATTTTTCCCAATTAGTCCAACTCTATCTCCTTTATTTAACTTAAAAGTTATTTCCGAAAACAAATCGGTACCGGCAAAAGAAACCGATAAATTATGTACGTTAAGCATTGATATTTTATAATTTAATGTATAATTTTGTGTTTTATATAAACCCTTGCAAACTTACTATAAAAATTTTTGGCACTCAATTAAAGTTTTTATTTTATTAGCTACAAAATATACAAAAAATGTTTAAAAAAGGATTGAAACTTTATAGTGTCTTGTTTAATAAATGTCCAAGATGTCACGAAGGAAATTTTATGGAAGAAAACAATATTTTTAAATTTAAGTCGGCATTTAAGATGAACACCAACTGTTCCCATTGTGGTCTTAAATATATGATGGAACCTTCGTTTTTTTACGGTGCTATGTATGTAACGTATGCGCTAACTGTTGCAATTTCTATAATTACATTTATTATTTCTACGCTAATGTTTAACCTAAATTTAATTGAAAGTTTTATTCCAATTGTTGTTGTTTTAATTTTAACAGCACCTTTTTCTTTACGTTTATCTAGAATAATTTGGATTAATATTTTTGTGCATTTTGATAAAAAATTTACGAAAAACGAGCAATAGAAATTTCATTTTCTAAGACTTCCCCATGTTCTAAATGTTGGTAAAGTAATTTCGCCGCTTTTGGAGCTATCATAACACCACGCGTTCCTAAACCATTTAAGATTGCAATATTAGAATGTGCGGGATGTTTCCCTACTAAAGGCCTTCTATCCTTTACCGTAGGTCTTATTCCTGCAATATGGTCAACAATTTTAAAAGGTACCGTAATACATGTCTTTAATTTTGTAAGCAATTCTTTTTTACCATCTTCGGTTGGTAGTTTAGTGGTGTCTTTCCAGTTAAAAGTAGCTCCAATTTTATAAAAATTATTACCTAAAGGAAGTATAAAAACTGCAGCTTTTACTAAAAAATCGATTTTTAAATCAGGCGCATGTATTACTAACAATTCTCCTTTTGCTTCTTGCATTGGAAGGTAATTAAAATAAGGATTTTGTTTTAAGCCAAAACCTTCACAAAACACAATTTTTGAGGCTTTTATGCTTTTATATTTAACGGTATCTTTTTCAACTTTTAAATTTTCGTATTGAAAACTTTCATTTTTTAGAAAATCTTTTTCTTTTAAAAAGGCTCTATAATCATCTAACAACAATTTTGTATCAATTCTACCTGTATTATTTAGTTTTCCGTACCCAAAATCTGCGTTAACCCCAACATGCTTTTGGTGTATAATTTCTGCATCCATATAATCTGAAAGCAGTGGTTTATCACTTGCAATAAACCAATTATTTTGCTCTTCTACAGACTTAAAAATTCGATAAATATCAACTGAGTAATGGTATTTTGAATTGAATTCATTTTCTAAAGCTTCATAAAAAGGAATTGCTATTTTAAGTTGGTCTACAGCATCCCATACAGGTGTAAAACGCTTTAAAATTACAGGATTATACATTCCACCTGCAACTATGGATGAATTTTGAGAGTTGTCTTCAAAAATTACGAACGATTTATTATGCTTTTCTAACTCTTTAGAAAAAGCTAATCCTGCCAAACCCAAACCAACTATTATATAATCTACTTCCATTTTATAAAGTTACATTAAACGAAAAAAAGCTGTTTATAAAGTTTCAAAACTTTATAAACAGCTTTTTATTTTTTTTAGAAATGTTTTAATAATTCCACATGTCTAACTCTTTATTTCTAATTTGTTCTTTAATCTTATTAGACTCAAGAACTTGAAATAAAGAATTCCCTTTTACATAGTCTGAAATATCTCTATCTCCAAATATATTTTCTTCCCTATAAATAATTGAATTAAATCTTCTTGCATTAAGTATATGATCAAAAGAAATTGGGAATGCTGAATTTTTTGGATTGAAAACTTTCATATCGTGCAATAAATTTCTTGCATCTGGAAACCAAACCCAAAACAATGGTAATTGTTCTGTAATATCAATATCTTCTCTTCCCATTGTTTGCACGTCTGGCGCAATTGGAGCCAAAGCTAAAAGACGGTATTTTAATTCTCCTTGGCGTTTATCAAAATACCAAAGACCCTTAATTTTAAAACCTTCAATATCTTGAGAAGTTAAATTTATTTTATCAACATATTCATCAATATTAAGTGCACCTGCGTTTAATTCATCAAAACCAGCATCTGTGGTATCAACTCTAAATAACTTTCTATTTATTTCAGCTTTCGTCATTTTTGCTGTAAAATAGGAATCATCGTAAACTTCAGTGATTTCATCATTTTTAATACCTCTAAGCAGTGTATCAAACAAAGATCTTCTATTGCTAGCTACGGTTGTGGTATCAACAGGATAATATAACGGTAAGTTAATACGTTCGTTTAAATCTATAAATTCCCATACTACTTTAGACCATAAAATATCTCTATCATCTACATATCCATAATCTAAAGGTCTGTCGTTATCTACAGCTTTTTGTTCGGCAGTTTTTTTCCCAATATCGGAAGGTCTTTTAGCATTTAAAAGATTAGATTGTGCAAATGTTGTTTGAAACAACATCAACGCCAAAATTAAGATTCCAATATTTTTCTTATTCATCATTTATTTCAATTTATTGAATTTCAACACTTACTGGGGAAGCATTTTTAATTTTATAACCACTGTTTCCTACTAACGATGATTTTATATCAAATATTGTAACTATATCACCTCTTCTAGCCTTTGCAATCGCTTTTTTAGCGGCAGCATCCATTTTATTACCTCTAACAACAACAGCACCTTGTCCAAGAACTTTAATTGTAAAACCAGTTGTAGTTAATCTTAAATCAAAATCAAAATCTGGCAATTCTGCTCCTACAGTTGCATTTACTAGACTAGAATTAGGCATTACAACATGTCCTGATTCTTTTCTAATAGTTCCTTGAGGAGAAGGGATATCTTTAATTCTAAAATTTTGTGAAGAACTTACTGTTTGTCCGTTTGGTAATGTTCCGGAAACTTTAATTGTTACTTCTCTTCCAGAAGCTGGAGTCATAATATATTTTCCAGAACCGCCAGTTTTATTTAAACCAGAAGCAGTTGCACGCACTAAATTGTCAGGAATTCCAGGAATTGAGATTGTCATTGGGTTTGGCACACCCCTATAAACAACATTCATTTTATCTGCTGAAATTACTGCACTATTTGGTTTTGGTATAACTGCATAGGTACTAGCAATTGGAATTTCAACTGGTTCTCCATTTTCAATAAAAACAAATTTACCTTTTACTTCGCGTTCTCCAACACCACCTGCAGGAAAATCTAAAACAGCACCACCATCTTCAATTTTAGTGATTTTTTGTCCATTAACTATAACTTCTGAAGGTTGTAATGATGCATCATAACGTCCTAAAACAATTTTACCTTTAAAGTTTTCACCTTGAAAAAAGGCAGATTTTTCTGGAATTAAAATTGTTTTGTAGTTAGACATTGAAACATCACTTTCTAATTGTCCGCCCAACAAACTGCTGTAAATTTCAGATTCTGTTGTTTTAATATCCATTTGCATAGATGTTAAATTTGTAACGGTTGAAATTAAAGGAAATCCTTCGTATCTATTGTTTAGCCATGGCTGTGTACCTATACCCTTTTTTTTATCTGAAGTATCGAATCGTGTATTTATTATAGGACTAAGCGGATTATTTTCTCCTAACAACTCTAAAATACTATTTTTATAACTCGCTATTTGGTTTAAAAACTCTTGCCCTTCTTCTGTATACGTATCTTTTACAAAAAAATGTTCATCTACAAGGTTAGATTGATCCATTGTTTCGTAATTTTTTGCATCTTCTAAACCTTCTACAAAAAACGCTTTTTTGGTTTCTAAATAAGTAGTAAAATCTTTTGAAAGTTTATTTACAGTAGTTGCAGTTTTATATAGATCGTCATATTTTTCTGGCTGTTCTTGTGCCTTAGTTGCTAAATTAGCAAGTGTTTGATTGTTTTTTTGTGTTGCCGTTGAATTATTTTCAACAAGCTTTTCATTCATAAAACCAAAAGCTGATAATACTTCTTTAGACATATTCATTGCTAACATTGCAATAAAGACTAAATACATTAAGTTTATCATCTTCTGCCTTGGTGATAATTTACCTGAAGCCATTTTAATTAGTTTTTTTGATTAATAATTTATTTAAAATAAACAACTAATTATTTATTAGACATAGCAGATAACATACCTCCATATACACCATTTAATGATGATAAATTAGTAGCTAAAGACTCCATTTGTTCTTTTAATTTTCCAGCATTTACAGTAACTTGTTCGTTTATCTCAGCTTGTCTGCTAGTGCTATCTAATTGAACTTTATATAAACTATTTAAAGATTCCATTTGTGCAGCAGCTAAAGATAATTGCTCACTATACTTGGTAGTTGCAGCTATTGAATCTACTGCTGGCCCAATATTTTCTGCTGCTCCTTTGAAGTTTTGAATACTTTCTCCTAAACTTTTCATTAATCCAGCATCTAATTTTGCCTCTTTTAACATATCATCTAATTTTTGAGATAATAAGCTTTGAGCCTCTTTAGCTTCTGCTTTATCTTTATCTCTTAATTGTCCGCCTGCTAATTCTGGATATACTAAAGACCAATCTAGATCATCATCTACAGGTTCAAATGCTGATATTGCAAAAATAATTGCTTCAGTAATTAAACCAATAGCTAACATCACATTTCCAGTAAGAAAACCAATACTATAGTGTGTTAATTTAAAAAGCGCCCCAATAATAACAATTGATGCACCTAGGCCATAAGCCATATTAAAGATTTTTTTTGTATTTTTCTGTGCCATAATTATAAATTTTATTTAGTTTATATGTTTGTTGATTTAATTTCCGCTAATATCTGTTCCTAAAAAATCTTGTACGGTTCTAAAGCCAATATAACTCCTAGCTGAATCCGCATATTCGTAATCTCTAGTACTCACTTCTAAAAAATAGGCAACGTCTTTCCAAGAACCTCCTCTAATTACTTTTCTATGGTTTTTATCCATTTCTACATTTGGGTTCATTGTAGATCCTATATAATAAGATGCTTCGCTGTAAGCAGTATTTGTCCATTCTGCTACATTTCCAGACATATTGTATAATCCATAGTCATTTGGAGGATAAGATTTAGCTTCAACGGTATATAAAGCACCATCAACAGCATAATTACCTCTAGCTGGTTTAAAATTTGCTAAAAAACAACCTCTGTCTGTAGTTGGATAAGGATTACCCCAAGGATACGTTGCATTTTCAAGACCTCCTCTTGCTGCAAATTCCCACTCTGTTTCAGTAGCTAATCTAAATTGAGGTACTTGTGTTGGATTTCTTTTTGAGTTTAAATAATCGTTTTTCTTTTTTGTTCTCCATTTACAAAAAGCTTTAGATTGCATCCAAGAAACTCCCACTACAGGGTAATCATTATATGCCTGATGGTAAAAATAATCTTGGTGCATTGGATCATTATACGAATATTTAAAATCTCGTACCCAAACAGTTGTGTCTGGATATACATTCACTATTTCTTGTTTTATAAAATCTCTTCTATCTCCTTTGTTTCTGGCTGCAGCTTCTTGATCGAGCCAATAATATGTAAATTTTAATTTATCTACATTCAGCATTCTTCTTCCTTCAAAACTATCTTCAATAGGTGTTAGAATAGAATCTATCATTACTTCAGCATATTCTTCACTTGGAAATTCGTGCACATTCCAAATAATCTCTTCTTCCCAATTTAACATTTTACCTTGTGTAGGAGAGTTCAAATCGCCTAAACTTCCATAGGTTTTCATCATATATTTTTGATATGGAGACATATCTGTAGAATCAATATTCAAAAACTTGTATTCTTCTAATACTGGTTCGCCATCAAAAGACATAAGTTCTGAAAACAAGGCTAATTCTGTTCTAACTATAGAATCTCTTACCCAATGTACAAATTCTTTATATTCACTGTTTGTTATTTCTGTTTCGTCCATATAATAAGGACGTACAGTTACAGTTCTGGCTGGGGAGTTAAGTGAACCTGCAACATCTTCACTTTGTTTACCCATTGTAAAAGATCCCCCAGAAATTAGTGTCATACCTAACGGTCTCTCTGAGTGCCAATTACCTGAAGACTTAACCCCAACTAATTCTCCTTGATCATTTGAACCGCAATTGACTAACACCAATGCTAGTAAAATATACAATGATATTTTCTTCATATTAATTTATAATTCTTTTAAGCAAACGTATTACTAATTATTTTAAAATACAATATTTAATTTAACCTGTATAAAACTAAAAATGATTGTTTTTAGTATTTAAAATGTTCATTTAGTTTAATTTTTTAAATGTTTGCATCCATCTTTCAGGAATTTCTTGGTTACTTGCACTTATATAATCTTGATATGTACAAGGTATTAACGCATGTCTTTTAAATTTATTATTATTACTTATTTCTATTTCCATCCACCATCTACCACTCTTGTTACTTTTATAAAAGTTTAAAACTTGATCTTCAATTGGAACAATATATTTTTTATACTGATCTTTAAGTCCAAAAGGGTAATCGTTTGCTCTAAAATTAACCCCTTCAATAAAATACCAAATCATTTGAGAAATTAATTGAGCAGTCTGATTTTTAATGTCTAAAATTGGATTGTATTCGAAAATACCGAATGACGAAACTTTATCGCTAATCCCTGCATATCTTGCAATGGCACAAATATCAGTTCCAGAAAGTCCGTTTGGAGTTGCATTATTATTTGCAGGAGCATCTGCATTTTTAACAGAAGATAAATCTATACTTACAATATCAGCATCTCTTAAAATTGGTTCAACTATTTGAATTGAGTTTAAAACCTCACCTAACCTATAAGCCTCGAAGTATAAACTTTTTAGCAAATCAATTTCTTCTTGTGAATTAAAATAGGTTTGATATCCGATGTTACAAAAATTAAATAAATTATTTGGCGTATTTATAACAACCTTACTTAAATATGATTGTGAATTTAAAGCATCTTCTATAGAACCTAAATCAAATTTATTATCTACAGCCACAATATTAACAGTCTGCTCTAAAGTATCATAAGCTCTGTAATTTGCGTATGTTAGCTCTTGTCCACCTCCAATAATAATTGGTATAATTTTATTTTTAATTAAATAACTTACAAGTGTATTAACTGCAAAATAAGTATCTTCTACTGTGTTTCCTTGTTCAATATCTCCTAAATCTGCAATATTTATAGGCCAATTTCCTGGATATAACTTGTATAATTCTTTTCTTAGTTCGTTTAAGGTTGTACCTGTTCCGTTATTATCAACAGCTCCACGTCCTTCAAGAACACCAACAATTGCAATTTTTGTAGTTGATAAGTCTGGGAAATTATCCTTATTTGCGTATATTTTTATACATTGACCAAATGTACTATTGGCTTGTATCTTTGCATAAGACACTAATGCATTATCTACGGGTTTAAGATAATCGAAACTCATTCTTTGGGGTTATAGTAGTAAAATTGTTGGCAAGATACTAAAAAAATTATTTTTTGGTAGTTTTTCTTTTAGTTGTTTTCTTTTTTGGGGTTTTCTTTTTGGGAGCTTTCTTTTCTATAATATCTTTTACCTCTTCTAGTGTTAGTTTTGTAGCATCTACTGTTTTTGGCAATTCAATTTTAATTTTTCCTTTTAAAATATTTGATCTTCCCCAACGCGCTTTCTCAACTCTAATACCTTCTTCTTCCCAGTTATGAAGTACTTTTTCAATTTCTTTTCTCTTTTTATCTTCAATTAATTCTTCAAGATCTGCTTGGGTTAAATTATCAAAATCATACTTTTTATTAACATTAATAAAAATATTATTCCATTTAATAAAAGGACCAAATCTACCTACACCTTTTTGTATTGGTAAATTTTCATAAGTACCAATTGGCGCATCTGCTTTCTGTTTTTCTTGAATTAATTCAATGGCTCTATTAATATCTATAGACATTGGGTTTTCATCTCTAGGAATTGATACAAACATAGTATCAAACTTAATATAAGGACCAAAACGACCATTAGCAACAATTACATCGTTACCTTCAAAACCTCCAATCTTTTTTGGAAGCTTAAATAAATCCATTGCTTCTTCATAAGATATAGAAGTTAATGTTTGATCTGGCTGTAAACTTGCAAATTTCGGTTTCTCTTCGTCAGTAGCTTCACCTATTTGAACCATAGCTCCAAACCTACCCAATCTTGCATATACATTTTTACCACTTTCTGGATCTACTCCTAATAAACGTTCTCCTTTTGCCCTATCGGCATTTGCAGCAACATCCTCAACTATTGGATGAAAATTGTTGTAGAAATCTTTTATCATAGAAATCCAATCTTCTTTCCCTTCGGCAATATCATCAAATTCAGACTCTACTTTTGCCGTAAAACCAAAATCTAAAATACTTGAAAAATTTGCAACCAAAAAGTCGTTTACAATATTTCCAATATCTGTTGGAACTAGTTTACCCTTATCTGAACCTACTTTTTCAGTTAAAAGTTTAGAAACTACTTTCCCTTTTGTTAATTTTATTTGTGTATAATCTCTTTCGACACCATCTATAGTGCCTTTTTCTACATATTCTCTACGTTGAATTGTTGAAATAGTTGGTGCATACGTAGACGGACGCCCAATTCCTAATTCTTCTAGTCTTTTCACCAAAGCTGCTTCTGTAAATCTATAAGGTGGTCTTGAATATCTTTCTGTAGCTACAATATTTTTATTTAATAAAGCATCTCCTTTTGTTAAATTAGGAAGCATTCCCTCTTGTTCTTCATCTTCATTATCAGTACCCTCTAAATATACTTTTAAGAACCCTTCAAACTTTATCATTTCACCATTAGCTGTAAAAATAGTGTTGTTATTTGAGTTTGAAATTTTAACATTTGTACGTTCTAATTGCGCATCACTCATTTGCGAAGCTATAGTTCGTTTCCAAATTAAATCGTACAATCTATCTTGATCATAATCAACAGAAACTGACTGCTGACTCATAGTTGTAGGTCTTATTGCTTCGTGCGCTTCTTGCGCCCCTTTTGTTTTAGAACTAAAACTTCTTGGCTTACTATAAGCTTCTCCATACGACGAAATAATTTCTTCTTGAGCATCATTTTTAGCATCATCAGATAAATTTACACTATCTGTTCTCATATAGGTAATTAAACCAGCTTCATACAAACGTTGGGCAATCATCATAGTTTTTGCTACAGGAAAATATAATTTTCTAGAAGCTTCTTGTTGTAATGTTGAAGTTGTAAATGGTGCTGCTGGAGATTTTTTAGCAGGTTTTTTTTGTAAATCTTCAACTTTAAAATTTGCGTCAATACACGAATTTAAAAATGCTTGCGCTTCTTCTTTTGTGTCAAAATTCTTTGGTAAATTAGCTTTAAACTTTTTACCTTCAGAATTAGTGAATTCTGCAACAACTTTATAAGTTGCTACTGGTGTAAAATTAGCTATTTCACGCTCTCTTTCAACTATTAATCTAACTGCAACAGATTGTACTCTCCCGGCAGACAAGCCTCCTTTTACTTTTCTCCATAACACTGGCGATAACTCATAACCAACCAATCTATCTAAAACCCTACGCGCTTGCTGTGCATTTACCAAATGATAATCTATACTTCTTGGATTTTCAACAGCTTTTAATATAGCTTTTTGTGTAATCTCATGAAAAACAATACGTTTTGTAGTTTCATCTTTTAACTTTAATTGCTCGTATAAATGCCATGCAATTGCTTCTCCTTCACGATCCTCATCCGAAGCTAACCAAACAGTATCTGCTTTTTTTGCTAAGCTTTTTAATTTTTTAACAATCGCTTTTTTATCTGAAGAAACTACATAGTTTGGCATAAAATCTCCATCAACATTAATTCCAATTTCTTTAGAAGGTAAATCTGCAATATGCCCAAAACTAGATTCGACTTGAAAGTCTTTTCCTAAAAATTTTTCGATTGTTTTTGCTTTTGCAGGTGACTCTACTATTACCAAATTTTTTGCCATATATCTTTTCTTTTATCATAAAAAACACCTTATAAATATTTAGGTGCTTTTGGTTTGCAAATGTATATAAGATTTTTAATACTTATCAAAAACTATTTACTAAAAATAAATAAAAAAGGCTACAAAGCCTGTTTTTACTGGAAAAACTATTTTCAATTTAGATGAAACTCACTCAGTAAATCAGGCCGTTTTTAAGAATAATTATATTTAAATAATGTATTATCTATAATGTACAATAGGTTATTTCCCACTAAAAATTCATTAAAAGCGGTTCAATTTTTAAAGATGTTTAGCAACTCTAAATCTTCACTTTTTATTTAACTATATACTTTTAAAACCCTAATTTCCAACATATATATAAAACAGGTTATTTTTAATTCTCAAATCAACATTGCTTACCAATATTAAATTATTGTATGTTTTTAAAATTTCTCAAAACATTATATCACACGTTATTATTTAATTACACTTTATAAAGTTAAAAACAACTATTAATTGTAGCTCTAAAAACCTTTATAACGGTTTGTTAAAATTCTGCCAATATGTCACATCTTCAAAAAATTGGTTATATCTTTGCAATCCAATAAATAGATATGGGTAGCGAAAAAGTTATAGAAGAAAAAAAGCAAGGTCAAGCGCTTTTAACAGATCATAAAGAAGGAAATCATAAAAAACTTTATATAGAAAGTTATGGTTGCCAAATGAATTTAAATGATACTGAAATTGTAGCATCAATTCTTTCTGAAGAAGGATATAACACCACACATTTGTTAGAAGAAGCAGATTTAGTATTAGTAAACACTTGTTCAATTAGAGAAAAAGCAGAACAAACAGTTCGAAAACGTTTAGAAAAATACAATGCCGTAAAAAAAATAAATCCGACTATGAAAGTTGGTGTTTTAGGCTGTATGGCAGAACGCTTAAAAGCAAAATTTTTAGAAGAAGAGAAAATTGTAGACTTAGTTGTTGGGCCAGATGCTTATAAAGATTTACCTAATTTATTAGCAGAAGTAAGCGCTGGTAGAGATGCTGTAAATGTTATACTTTCTAAAGAAGAAACATATGGAGATATTTCTCCAGTTAGATTAAATAGCAATGGAGTTTCCGCGTTTGTTTCAATTACCAGAGGTTGTGATAATATGTGTACTTTTTGTGTAGTACCATTTACACGAGGAAGAGAACGTAGCCGTGATCCAAAAAGTATTTTAGAAGAAGTTAGAGATTTAGTAGCCAATAACTATAAAGAAATTACACTTTTAGGTCAGAATGTGGACAGTTATCTTTGGTATGGTGGCGGCTTAAAAAAAGATTTTAAAAATGCTTCTGAAATTGCCAAAGCAACAGCAGTAGATTTTGCACAATTACTAGATCTAGCTGCTACTGAATTTCCAAAAACACGTTTTCGTTTTTCCACCTCCAATCCGCAGGATATGAGCTTAGATGTAATACACACTATGGCAAAACACGAAAACATTTGCAAATATATTCACCTACCTGTGCAATCTGGAAGCACCACTGTTTTACAGAGAATGAACAGACAGCATACACGTGAAGAATATATGGAACTTATTGATAATATCAGAAAAATATTACCAGACTGCTCTTTATCACAAGATATGATTGCTGGTTTTTGCGGAGAAACTGAAGAAGAACATCAAGATACATTAAGCTTAATGGAATATGTACAATACGACTTTGGTTTTATGTTTGCTTATTCTGAACGTCCTGGAACACCTGCGGAAAAAAGAATGGAAGACGATGTTGAACTTGCTGTTAAAAAAAGAAGATTGAATGAAATTATTCAACTTCAAAGAACACACGGAAATTACCGAATGGAACAATTTATTGGTAAAACCGTAGAAGTTTTAATTGAAGGTACTTCAAAAAAATCTGATGCACATTGGAAAGGAAGAAATTCGCAAAATGCAATGGTCATTTTTCCAAAAGGAGATGAACAAATTGGCGATTTTGTAAACATTTTAGTTGAAGATTGTACTTCAGCAACGCTATTAGGAAAAAGAGCATAAATATGGAATCATTACAGGTAATAAAACAACGTTTTGGAATTATTGGAAACGACCTACACTTAAACAGAGCCCTTGAAAAAGCCGTTAGAGTAGCTCCAACCGACATTTCTGTTTTGGTAACTGGTGAAAGTGGTGTTGGAAAAGAAAATATTCCAAAAATAATTCACGCTTTATCGCATAGAAAACACGCTAAATATATTGCTGTAAACTGTGGTGCAATTCCAGAAGGAACTATAGATAGTGAGCTTTTTGGACACGAAAAAGGAGCTTTTACGGGCGCAACAGCTTCACGTAAAGGTTATTTTGAAGTTGCAGATGGTGGAACTATTTTTTTAGATGAAGTAGGAGAATTACCGCTAACTACACAAGTTCGGCTATTGCGTGTCTTAGAAAATGGTGAATTTATTAAAGTAGGTTCTTCACAAGTTCAAAAAACAAATGTTCGTATTGTTGCTGCAACAAATTTAAAAATGCACGATGCAATTAGTAAAGGTAAATTTAGAGAAGACTTATATTATAGATTAAGTACTATTGAAATTAATCTTCCTCCACTTCGTGATCGAATGGGAGATATTCATTTATTATTTAGAAAATTTGCTTCAGATTTTGCTCAAAAATATAAAATGCCTACAGTTAGATTAACCGATGAAGCTATAAAAATTTTAAATAACTATGGCTTTCCTGGTAATATTAGACAGTTAAAAAATATTGCCGAACAAATATCTGTAGTTGAAGAAAACAGACTTATTTCTGCTGCTAAAATTTTAGAATATTTACCAAGTAAAGGCACCAATTTACCATCTATAGTAAATGGTGAAAAATCTAAAAGTGATTTTGCATCTGAACGTGAAATAATGTATAAAATATTGTTTGATATGCGAAATGATATCAACGATTTAAAAAAGCTAACACTCGATTTATTAAAAGGAAACGACACTGGTAAAGTCCAAGAAGAAAACAAACAACTTATTCAAAAAATATATAAAGAGAAATCTTTTATCGAACAAGATGAAAATGAAGTTGAAGTTGTTAGAATTAACGAAAATTATAACAATTTAGATGAAGATTATCCTTTCACCGAAACCATTGATGCTGACGAAAGTTTATCTATTCAAGACAAAGAAATTGAACTGATAAAAAAATCATTAGAACGCAACAATGGTAAACGAAAATTAGCGGCCAAAGAATTAGGCATTTCAGAAAGAACCTTGTACCGTAAAATAAAACAATACGATTTATAGTTTTATTAATTAACTTTGGAATCTAGATTTCTAAAATCATCATTATAAACAAATGAAAAAAAGCAGCATCTTATTCTCATTACTCGTACTAATCACAATACAAAGTTGTGGAATTTATTCATTTACTGGAACAAATATTAATCCAGATGTTAAATCGGTTCAAATAGATTATTTTCCAAACGAAGCCATTTTAGTAGAACCTTCTTTAAGCCAAGTGTTTACAACTCAGTTAAGAGATTTATTTGATACGCAAACAAATTTAACTTCCGTTAGTTCTGGAGGAGATTTACAATTTGAAGGTGAAATTACAGGTTATAAAATAAATCCAATGACCGCCACTGCGCAACAAACAGCTGCTCAAAACCGATTAACTATAACCGTAAATGTTCGTTTTTTCAATAATAAAAATGAAGAAGATAATTTTGAAAAAAGTTTCTCTCATTATTATGATTATCCTGCTGATGTACAATTAATAGGTAGTGCTTTAGATGATGCTTTCGACGAAATTATTGAACGTATTGCACAAGATATTTTTAATGCTTCAGTAGCAAAATGGTAATCCTATGAATACTACTGACTTTACAGCTTTAATGCAAAACACAGCAACAATTGACAGTGCAAAAACAGCGCAATTAGAAGCTGTTATTAATGAATATCCGTATTTTCAATTAGCAAGAGCAATTCAGTTAAAAGGTTTAAATAACACCAATAGTTTTAAATACAACCAAGCCTTAAAAAAAACAGCTGCGTATACTGTTGATAGATCGGTACTTTTTAATTTTATTACTTCACAAAATTTTGAAAGAACTCCAACCGTAGAAACTCCTATTTTAGAAGAAATTGATGTTATTGAACCAGAAACAATAAAAATATTTCATAAAAAAATAACAACGGCTTTTAAACCAAAAAATAACGAATTAGCAAAAGAAGTAATTGAAATCCCTAAAGTTGAAAGCACAAAAAATACAACTTTAGAAGTTCTAGAAATTGGAAAACCGCTTAAATTTAAAAGTTCAGAACCTCATTCTTTTAACGAATGGATGCAATTAGTTGTTAAAAAACCAATTATTAGAACAGAAACTACTAAAAAAGACTTATATAAAAGCACCAAAATTAGTTTAATAGATAAGTTTATTGAGAGCAAACCAAAAATTAAACCCGTTAGTAAAAACACTGTAAATCAAGATCTTTCACCAAAAAGCTCCTCAGAAAATGAGAGTTTAATGACAGAGACTTTAGCAAAAGTTTATCTTGAACAACAAAAATTTGAAAATGCAATAAAAGCCTATCGCATTTTAAGTTTGAAATATCCAGAAAAAAGTGGTTTCTTTGCAGACCAAATTAAAGCAATTAAAATTTTACAAAAAAATAAGTCATGACATATACATTATTTCTAGTTCTGATTATGATAGTAGCATTTTTGCTAATATTAATTATTATGGTTCAAAACCCTAAAGGAGGAGGATTGGCTTCTTCATTTGGTGGTGGAGGTACACAATCTTTAGGTGGCGTACAAAACACCACTAGTTTTTTAGATAAAAGTACTTGGACACTTTCAATTGTATTATTAGCACTTATTTTATTATCAAACTTTGCTGCTCCTAAAATTAATGCAGTTGATACAAGTTCAGAAATTGAAAACACTATTGAAAATCGAGAAATACAAGATGCTCCTGCATTACCAGTTGAATCTACTACCCAAGATACAGTTCAATAAGCTATTTATAAATAATAAAAAAATGCCAATGTGTGTGACACGTTGGCATTTTTTTATTTCTATACTTAAAGCTAAAAGTACATTTGTCAGTTAATAAAAATTGGCACACTTTTAGACTATTTAATTCAAAGAATTAATAAATTTAAACTAATACATAATGAGTAAAATTAATATCAAACCATTAGCTGACAGAGTTTTAATAGAACCTCTACCAGCAGAAACTACAACAGCTTCAGGTTTAATTATTCCAGATTCGGCAAAAGAAAAACAACAAAAAGGAACTGTTTTAGCAGTTGGCAACGGTACAAAAGACGAACCAATGACTGTAAAAGTTGGAGATACTGTTTTGTATGGTAAATACGCTGGAACAGAACTTGTTCTAGAAGGAAGCGAGTATTTAATAATGAGAGAAAGTGATATTTTAGCTATTGTTTAATTAGCTAATAGCTATTTGCTAGTAGCATTTAGCTTTACCAAAATATAAAAATAATTAGCGAAAAGCTAAAGGCTTAAAGCCAAAAGCGTTTTTGCAAAAAACAAAGAAAAAATGGCAAAAAATATAATATTTGATATAGAAGCACGTGACGGATTAAAACGTGGAGTTGATGCTTTAGCAAATGCTGTTAAAGTAACTTTAGGACCAAAAGGTAGAAATGTAGTAATTGGAAAATCATTTGGTGGTCCATCAATTACTAAAGATGGTGTAACTGTTGCAAAAGAAATTGAGTTAGAAGATCCTCTAGAAAATATGGGTGCTCAAATGGTAAAAGAAGTAGCTTCAAAAACCAACGATTTAGCTGGTGACGGAACTACAACTGCTACTGTTCTAGCGCAAGCAATTGTAAAAGAAGGTTTAAAAAACGTTGCTGCTGGAGCAAATCCTTTAGATTTAAAACGTGGAATCGACAAAGCAGTTGCCGCAATTGTTGAAAATTTAAGAGAACAATCTCAAGAAGTTGGTAACAAATCTGATAAAATAAAACAAGTTGCTTCTATTTCAGCAAATAACGATGAAACTATTGGCGATCTAATTGCTCAAGCTTTTGAAAAAGTTGGAAAAGAAGGTGTAATTACTGTTGAAGAAGCAAAAGGTACAACAACATACGTTGATATTGTTGAAGGAATGCAATTTGATAGAGGTTATTTATCTCCTTATTTTGTAACAAATGCAGATAAAATGTTAACAGATTTAGAAAATCCTTACATTTTATTATTCGATAAGAAAATAACAAATCTTAAAGATTTATTACCAATACTAGAGCCTGTTGCTCAAAGCGGAAAACCGTTATTAATTATTGCAGAAGATGTTGAAGGTGAAGCATTAGCAACTTTAGTAATGAACAAATTACGTGGAGCTCTTAAAATAGCTGCTGTAAAAGCTCCTGGTTTTGGAGACAGAAGAAAGGCAATGTTAGAAGATGTTGCTATTTTAACTGGTGGTACTGTAATTTCTGAAGAAAGAGGTCTAACGCTAGAAAAAGCAACTTTAGAAATGTTAGGATCTGCCGAAAGAGTTACAATTGATAAAGACAATACTACTATTGTAAACGGTGCTGGTGAAGCTAATTTAATTAAAGCAAGAGTTGCTCAAATTAAAGCACAAATTGAAACTACGACTTCAGATTACGATAAAGAAAAATTACAAGAACGTTTAGCTAAATTAGCTGGTGGTGTTGCAGTATTGTATGTTGGAGCTCCAAGTGAAGTTGAGATGAAAGAGAAAAAAGACAGAGTTGACGATGCGTTACACGCAACGCGTGCTGCTGTTGAAGAAGGAATTGTTGCTGGAGGTGGTGTTGCTTTAGTTAGAACTATTGAAGTGCTAAAATCTATTACTACAGATAGTTTAGATGAAGTAACTGGAATTAAAATTTTAGCAAGAGCTATTGAAGAACCATTACGTCAAATTGTTGAAAATGCTGGTGGTGAAGGATCCGTAGTTGTTGCAAAAGTAATTGAAGGCAAAGGAGATTTTGGTTACAACGCTAAAACAGATGAGTATACTAAAATGTTAAAAGCTGGTATTATAGATCCTACAAAAGTAACACGTATAGCACTTGAAAATGCTGCTTCTGTTGCAGGTATGATTTTAACCACTGCTTGTACATTAGTTGACATAAAAGAAGATGCTCCTGCTGGTGGTGGAATGCCTCCAATGGGTGGTGGAATGCCAGGAATGATGTAATAAAATACAAGCATAGATATTAAAAAGAGGCTGTATATAAATATTTAATACAGCCTCTTTTTTTTGTTTTTAAATCTAGAATTCAATATATATTTAATAGTTTTTAAGTATTTTTGAAAACAGCTATTTTAATACAACCAACAATGAAATTAAGTACTATTTCCAATCTTGAAGAATGCCAAGAATTATTAACTTCTGAAATTAAAACTTTTCCAGACTGGCCAGAAAAAGGTGTTGATTTTAAAGATGTTCAAAGTATTTTATACAAACCCGAATTAGCCTTAATTACTTCACATTATTTGCAAGAATTACTTCCAAAACAAGGTTCAGAATTTTTATTCAATAAAATATTATGTTTTGATGCTAGAGGTTTTTTATTCGGTTTTGATTTAGCAAAAGCTTCTAAATCACCAATGATATTAGCTAGAAAACCAGGAAAACTTCCAGGTGAAGTTATAACCCAAACCTTTGAAAAAGAATATGGATTAGATGAAATTCAGGTTCAAAAAGATTTAATTAATCCGGGAGATAAAGTTTTAATACACGACGATTTATTAGCAACTGGAGGAACCGCTGGTGCAGCCGCCGAAATTATTTTAAAGTGTGGCGCTGAAATAGCAGGTTTTAATTTTATTATGGATTTATCCTTCTTACCAGGCAGAAAAGTGCTTCAAAAATATGTAGATGACACTAAAATAAAAGCTCTTTTAACTTTTTAAAACACCCTCGCTTATAATTCAATTTATTTCCAAAAAATATCATTAGAATTATCTGTAAACTTATTATTTGTATGAAATTTTTCTATAATCTCTAACTGTTCTTTTCTTGCTACATTTTGAATTTCATTAAATAAAATACGCTCTTCAAAACGAATGTGCTCTTTTAATTTTACATGCAAAACTGTTAAAGATTTTTTACTTTCAGAAGTATCTCTAAAAAGAGTATCTAAAAATGTATGCTCTTCCAAAGCCTGAATTATTAATGGATGTTTATTTCCCAAAACTGGAAACATGTATTTTTCTTCTAACTGAAAATGTTCCAAAATATGATTCTCATAAAACCAATTCACATACGGTTTAATTCTATCAACTGCTATTCCTTTTGAAAGTCCAACTTTAATTTTCCAACAAAGCAATAACGCTTTATGGTGATCTCTAGAAAACTCTTATTTTTTACTCTTTTTTAAGGTCAGATAAGTTTAATTGTAGTTGCTCTAAAGTATAAACTCTGACCAATCATTTTAGTTTCTTGCCCCATTTTCCAATCGTAACTTTTTAATGTATCTTTAAATAAAAAGTTTTTTCCACTAAACTCATTCTCTTTTACTGATGTTTTTGTTTGTATGTTTTTGTAATAACCTCCAGATCCACTTCCTCCAATCATTATAAAACGCATACCTCCTCTTCCTCTTGTAGGCTGATCTAATTTTACGTCCTCTTTATAAATTGAAGTAATTTCATCAAAGGTTAATTCGAATGTTTTTTCAAGTTGACTTTTCATTCATTCTTGAATCATTTTAATACTATCAGCAGGTATTGCGCTATTGGCAAAATCAATATCCACAGCTGTCTTAGTTTCATATGTTGCCTTACCTTGAAAGTCTTATGCAAGCACTACTGAGCTTACTAATAACATTAAAATTATGATACTTTTTAAAAGATTAGATTTTATTTTTATAAATTTTAAGTTTTATTTTCAACGTAAAAATAATTATCTTAAAAATAATGTTGCGTTAATTAATGTTAACTACTGTTAACCAATTGGGATAATAGACTTTATGTACTTAACTTTGAATTATGAATAAACAAAATTACAAGTGGGTAGTTTATTTTATTGGCGCTACAATTTTAATTACAATTGCAGCACAGGTATATTGGAATTTAAAAGAATATCAAACAAATAAACAAAATTTAATTAGTAAAGTACAACTGAGTTTAGACAATTCGGTAGAGACTTATTTTGCAAATTTAACCAAGTCTGGAATTATTACATTCTCATCAATAGACTCTCTAAATTCTGAAAAAAAAATAGACACCATTGTTGTTCAAACAAATTCGCGTCACGGTTTTAGAAAAAAAATTGATAGCACATTACAAAATTTAATTAAGAAAGACAGCAGCAAACCTCTATTATTAAAAAATCGCGGATTTGGGCAATATCCTTTTTTTACAAGAGATAAAAACTTTCCAAAAAACATAGATAGTTTAATTTCAAAAGTATTTATTTCTATATCTAGAGATACCTTAGATTTAGAAAAATTAGATATTTATTTAAGCGATGAATTTAAACGAAATAATATTGATGTAACCTATGGTTTAAAATATAAATATTTTAGTAGACGTTATAATGATAGTTTACCTCCAAAAACCATAGATTTTAAACTAATAGATTTTCCTAAAAAACATTTAACAGCAACTTCAAAATCTACTTATTTACCGCATAATAGTAACTTAAAGCTATTTTTTACCAATGAAACCAAAATATTGCTGCAAAAATCGTTTATAAGTATATTACTTTCACTCTTATTATCTTTAAGTATTATTGCAAGTTTGGTATATTTACTAAAAACTATTTACAAACAAAAACAACTTGCAGAAGTAAAAAACGACTTTATTAACAATATTACACACGAATTTAAAACACCTATAGCAACTATTTCAACTGCTCTAGAAGCAATGAAAAATTTTAACGCTTTAGATGACAAAAAAAAGTCGGAAAAATATATTGGCATTGCAAATTCTCAAGTGCAAAAACTACATACAATGGTAGAAAAAATATTAGAAACTGCATCTTTAGATAACCAACATTTAGTTTTAACAAAACAACCAACAAACATTTCAGAACTAATTAAAAATGTAATCGAAAAATACAAATTAATAAATGCTGAAAAAATTATTTCTTTTAAAAATAATTGTGCTAATATTGTTTTAAACCTTGATACATTTCATTTTGAAAACGCTATTGGAAATATAATTGATAATGCTATAAAATATGGGGGCAATAAAATTTCCGTTGAATTATCATCAGAAAAAGATACGATTATTATTTTAATAAAGGACAACGGTAACGGAATTCATAAAACCCAAAAAGATAAAGTTTTTGAGCAATTTTACAGAATTCCAACAGGTAATACTCATAATGTAAAAGGCTTTGGAATAGGACTCTATTACACTAAAAATATTATTGAAAAACACGATGGAAGCGTTCATATTATTTACGACAATAAAAACAACACCCTATTTAAAATTGAACTTTTAAATGTCTAAATCAATAAAAATACTACTAGCCGAAGACGAACCTTCTTTAGGGCAAATAATTAAAGAAAGTTTAGAAACTCGAAACTTTGAAGTACTACTCTGTGGAGACGGTGAAAAGGCATATAAAACATACAAATCTGAAAATCCCTTGCTGTTAGTTTTAGATATTATGATGCCAAAAAAAGATGGATTTACACTCGCTTCAGAAATACGAAAAGAAGATAAAGATATTCCAATAATTTTCTTAACAGCCAAATCTTTAACTGAAGATGTTGTTAAAGGCTTCAATTTAGGAGGCAATGATTACTTGAAAAAACCTTTTAGTATGGAAGAACTTATTGTTAGAATTAACGCCCTTCTAAAAAGAAACAGAACGGATAACAATACAGAACCTATACAACTTGGTAAATTTATTTTTGATTTAAAAAAACAAACGCTTCAAATAGATTCTCATATAGAAAATTTAACACATCGAGAAGCAAATTTATTACATCATTTGGCAAAAAATAAAAATCAGATTTTAGAACGCTCCCTTATTTTAAAAAAATTATGGGGAGATGATGATTTTTTTAATGCAAGAAGTATGGATGTTTTTATAACAAAACTTCGGAAAAAATTAAAAAATGATCCTTCAATACAAATAATTAATGTAAGAGGTTATGGTTATAAATTAATTTTTTAATAACCAGTTTCTGTGTCTCGCATTTAGTATCTGCTATTTAGCTACCAATACCTTCAACTTTAACCTTTACACCTTTCTACTTTTAAAGTTTTAATTATTTACTTTTAATTATTAATTATTAATTATTTAACTTTAGCGTTTTAAATTTTATATAAAAAAACGATTATGCATGTAGCCATTGCTGGTAATATAGGAGCAGGTAAAACTACTTTAACCAAACTTTTAGCAAAACATTATAGATGGGAACCTCATTATGAATCTGTAGAAGAAAATCCTTATTTAGATGATTTTTATGGCGAAATGGAACGTTGGTCTTTTAATTTGCAAGTCTATTTTCTAAATAGTAGGTTTCGTCAAATTTTAGAAATTCGTGAAAGTGGAAAAAACATTATTCAAGATAGAACTATTTATGAAGATGCCCATATTTTTGCTCCAAACCTTCATGCAATGGGTTTAATGCCCAATAGAGATTACCAAAATTACGATTCTCTTTTCGATCTTATGGAGCGTTTGGTAACACCACCTGATTTACTAATTTATTTAAGAGCTTCAATACAAACCTTGGTAGGACAAATACACAAGAGAGGTAGAGATTACGAAAACTCTATTAGTATAGATTATTTAAGTAGACTTAATGAACGCTATGAAGCTTGGATTACAAAATACACCAAAGGAAAGCTTTTAATTATTGATGTTGATAATCTAGATTTTGTTAGCAATCCAGAAGATTTAGGGTTTGTAATTGATAAAATTGATGCTCAAATAAACGGTTTATTTTAAAAATATTTTTTATAAAAAAAGCTCGCCAATGGCGAGCTTTTTTGCTTTTATAAACGTTATATTATAATTGTGGTCCGGCAGCTACTAAAGCTTTTCCTTCTTCGTTATCAGTATATTTCTCAAAGTTTTCAATAAATAAACCAGCTAATTTAGTTGCTCTTTTAGTCCATTCAGCACTATCTTTATAAGTATCTCTAGGATCTAAAATTTCTGTATGCACACCTGGTAAAGAAGTTGGTACTTCTAAATTAAAAATTGGAATAACTTTAGTTTCAGCTCTTTCGATTGATCCATCTAGAATTGAATTGATAATCCCTCTCGTATCTTTAATAGAAATACGTTTTCCAGTTCCGTTCCATCCTGTGTTTACTAAGTAAGCCTCTGCTCCATTAGCTTCCATTCTTTTTACCAACTCTTGTCCATATTTTGTAGGATGCAATGTTAAGAAAGCCGCTCCAAAACAAGCTGAAAATGTTGGAGTTGGTTCTGTAATTCCTCTTTCAGTACCTGCCAATTTAGCTGTAAATCCAGATAAGAAATGATATTTCGTTTGCTCTGGAGTTAATTTAGAAACCGGAGGTAAGGTTCCAAATGCATCAGCAGATAAAAATATAACCTTTTGTGCATGACCTGCTTTTGAAGGCACTGCAATATTTTCTATATGATTAATTGGGTAAGAAACACGGGTATTTTGAGTTACGGAACCATCGGTAAAATCTATCTTTCCGTTTGCATCTACAGTTACATTTTCTAGTAGAGCATCTTTTTTAATTGCTCCAAAAATTTCTGGTTCAGCATTTTTATCTAAATCAATAGTTTTTGCGTAACATCCACCTTCAAAATTAAAAATACCTTCATCATCCCATCCGTGTTCATCATCACCAATTAACTTACGACTGGCATCTGTAGACAATGTTGTTTTACCTGTTCCTGATAATCCAAAGAAAATAGCAGTATCACCATCTTTACCTACATTTGCAGAACAATGCATTGCCGCTATTCCTCTTAATGGTAAATAATAGTTCATCATTGCAAACATCCCTTTCTTCATTTCTCCACCATACCAAGTACCACCAATAATTTGGATTTTCTCAGTTAAGTTAAATAATACAAAGTTTTCAGAATTAAGTCCGTGTTCTTTCCAATTTGGATTTGATGTTTCTGAACCATTCATAACAACAAAATCTGGATCTCCAAAACTTTCTAACTCTTCAGAAGTCGGGCGAATAAACATATTTTTTACAAAATGTGCTTGCCAAGGAACTTCTACTATAAAACGTACTTTTAAACGAGTATCTTCATTTGCACCACAAAAAGCATCAACAACAAACAATCTTTTTCCTGATAACTCTTCAGTAACCAATTCTTTTAACTCCGTCCAAACTTTTTGAGTTGTTGGTTTGTTATCATTTGGAGCTTGAGGAGAATTCCACCATAGCGTATCTTCTGTAACACTATCTTTAACAATAAACTTATCTTTTGGTGAACGACCTGTAAATTTACCTGTCATTACGTTAACTGCCCCAAGTTCTGTTAAATAACCTCTCTCATATCCTTCTAGGTTTGGATCTAATTCGTATTTATATAACTCATCATAAGACGGGTTATATATTACTTCTTTAACATTTTTAATTCCTAGGTTATTCAACGAATTTGTTACTGATTTACTTAGAATTTCCATAAGTTTTAGTTTTAGTCTATTTTTATTTTCGATTATTTATTTTATCTCTTTAACAAATTTACAACTATTAAGGTATCAAAATATATGATAAATATCAGTTAAGTAAGCCTTTCTACTAAAACGTTTTCACAACCCAACTCCTTGCTTTTCAAACACTTAAGACTATCGATTATTTGTATTTTTTTTACGAAATCGTTTTCTTAAAATTTCAAAAAAAATGATTATTTATTCATTATACTTTATTATAACTCTATTTATATAGTTTACATTTTATCTATAAAATTTTTTTAAAGTTTTATAGATGCAAAGCTACTTATTTTTATTAAAAGACAAAGCCATTTTTAACCAACCAATAATAAATAATAAACCTCCAATAGGAGTAACAAACCAAATATTTTTAGCATTAACACCTAAAGTAATGGCATAAATTGATCCTGAAAAAAACAAAATTCCTATAAAAAATAATATACTAATGGTATTTTTAGTTCTTGAATTAAAACCTTTATAAGTATTTACAAATAGTAATGCCAATACATGAAACATTTGATACCTCACACCTGTTTCAAAATTTTTAAGTTCGTTTAAGCTTAAGTTTTCTTGTAAAGCATGCGCTCCAAAGGCACCAAGAATAATTGTTAACATTCCAATTACAGCAGTAAGTATTAAATTTTTATTCATTGTATCAAAATCTTAACTGTCAAATATAAAAAATTATAATAATATCAATTTTAAAAATGTTATATTTAAGTAAAATTAGACCTATGCGAATAGTCTAATTACTAATAAGTTTTTGTTTAACTTAAAATAAAAAATTATGGAAAATACAAGAGAATCTCTAGTAACAGTTTTAACTGCCAGTTTAATACACGAAGTTCATATTGCAAAAACACTACTTTCTAATGAAGGAATTGAAAGTTATATTTTTGACCAGAATATTGCAACCTCTATTGGAACTGCTTTTGTTGAAGGATATAAACTTAAAGTAAACGCTTTAGATTTAGAAAAAGCTAAAAAAATTTTAGATGAAATAAATTCTTCTGATAAATAACTTATAGAAACTAATTTTTACTCATTTAAATTAGTAATTTAGTTTTTAGACGTCTTAAAAAATTTAAAATGCGAAAAATATTAGTAATTGGAGCAGGAAAATCTTCATCATCTTTAATAACTTATTTGTTAAATAAATCAACTTCTGAAAATCTTCAGATAATTGTTGCAGATGTATCTTTAGAACAAGCTAAAAACAAACTTCAACAACACAAAAATGGCACAGCCATTACTCTGGATATTTTTAATGATAACGAAAGAGCAACTACAATAAAAAATGCGAGTATTGTTATTTCCATGTTACCTGCACACTTACATATTAATATTGCAAAAGATTGTTTAAAATATAATAAAAGTATGGTTACTGCCTCTTATGTGTCTAAAGAAATGGAAGCGTTAGATAGTGCAGCAAAAGCAGCAGGACTTACTTTTTTAAATGAAATTGGATTAGACCCAGGAATAGATCATATGAGTGCCATGCAAATTATAGATACTATTTCAGAAAAAGGTGGTAAAATGTTACTTTTCGAATCCTTTTGTGGTGGTTTAGTGGCACCTGAAAGCGATGATAATTTGTGGAACTATAAATTTACTTGGAACCCAAGAAATGTAGTTTTAGCAGGGCAAGGTGGCGTTTCAAAATTTATACAAGAAGGCAAATATAAATACATTCCGTACCATAAATTATTTAGACGAACAGAAATTCTAAAGATAGATGGTTTTGGAAAGTTTGAAGCTTATGCAAACCGTGACTCTTTAAAATATAGAACTATTTATGGATTAGATACTATTTTAACCTTATATAGAGGCACCATTAGGCGTGTTGGTTTTTCTAAAGCTTGGAATATTTTTGTACAATTAGGAATGACCGATGATAGTTATACTATTGAAGATTCTGAAACTATGAGTTATAGAGACTTCACAAATTCATTTTTAGCCTACAACCCAAACGATTCTATAGAATTAAAACTAAGACACTATTTAAAAATTGACCAAGATGATATTATTTGGGAAAAATTATTAGAACTTAACCTTTTCGATAGCACAAAAAAAGTAGGTCTAAAAAATGCAACTCCCGCTCAAATTCTTGAAAAAATATTAAAAGACAGTTGGAAACTAAAAGAGCACGACAAAGACATGATTGTTATGCAACATCTTTTTGGCTACGAACTTAATGGTGAAAAACAGCAAATTGAAAGCAGTATGGTTTGTATAGGAGACAATCAAACCTATACCGCAATGGCAAAAACAGTTGGTTTACCTGTAGCTATAGCTGCTTTAAAAATACTAAATAAGCAAATAAAAGCAACTGGAGTTATTATTCCAGTTAAAAAAACTATTTATCAGCCTATTTTAAAAGAGCTCGAAGAAAATGGCATTGTATTTAAACACAAAAATGTACCATATTTAGGATACAATCCAGAAAGTATAATTGGTTAAAAATTATTAGGTCTATTAAAAATAATCCACCTTTAAAGTAAAAAAACGGAGTAGCGGTTCACTACATTTTTAAATAAAAATCTTTTACTAAATTTTTATAAGCCGTTGTATAATTGTGACGTTCAATTTCAATAATAAGCTCATTTTTATTTATAGATTTTTTTTCAAAAGAAAACTGTAATAAACTGCGTTTTATTTCTGAAGTTTTGGCTCCTCTTACATTTGTTATCCTATTTGGAAACAACTTAAATTCGGCTGCAATTTTAATAAAATTGGCTTCTTCACTAAAAGGAATAATAAATGCACAACTTCCATTTTTAGATAATAATTTAGAAACACCTTGTAACAAATCTCTGTAAGTTAAAGTTTCAGTATGCCTCGCCATTGCTCTATCCTTTTCAAGCTCTTTATATGTTGAAGTAAAAAACGGTGGATTAGATACTATTAGATCGTACGAATCTTCAATTTCTTCTGTAAATTCTTGTATAGATGCATGGTAACAAAACAGCCTATCTCCCCAGTTACTTTCTTCAAAATTTGCAACGGTTTGCTCGTAAGCTTCGTTATTTAATTCAACAGCATCAATTAATTCGGCATTACTTTTTTGTGCCAACATTAAAGCTATTAAACCAGTTCCGGCACCAATATCTAAAATACTAAAAGGATTTGATTCTATTGATACCCAAGCTCCTAACAAAACACCATCTGTTCCAACTTTCATAGCTGTCTTGTCTTGTTGAATTGTAAATTGTTTAAATTGAAATGGTTTGTTAGACATAGTTCAAATTGAAAAAATATTAATAAATATGCATTTGTTGGTGCAATATTAAGCAATTTTAATTACCAGAGAACGGTGTTCCAAAGATACCAACTGCAAGTTCTGCCCAAATGAGAAAAAGCAAGATCAGGAGCGCTGTTATAATTATAATTTTATAATTTATTTTCGGCACTTTTCTAATAACAAAATCAACAACAAATCCTGTTCCAAGCAAAAGTATTCCAGCAACTATAAAATCTAGTAAATCCCAGTCAACTTCACGTGTTAATCGCATAGCTATTAATGGAATAAGCAATATCCCAAAAGTAATTAGAATAATGATTAGATATCTTTTATTTGAAGCCACAATAATTTGAAGTAAGTAGTATTTTGTATTTATAAAAGTACAAAATCTTTAATTGGAAACCCAACTACTTTAATATTCAATTTATAAGTTAATGTTCTCTATTATTTTAAAATATTATGATATCTAGTAATAATTTCTAATATTTTCGGTAAAATAGGATTCCTGTTTTTCTTACTCCATATCGCAGATAAAATTGTTCGCTGAGGTATATTTTTCAACTCAATAAATTTTACATTTTTAGTATAACCTGTTTGCAATGCAGTTGGAACTATAGAAATACCAAAGTTATGCTCAACTAATTTATAAATAGAAGTCGAATGCACTGTTTTGTGTGAAATAATAGGTGAAAAGTTATAATAATCAAAAATCTGCATAATTTTTTGATAATAATTAGGACTATAAGAAGCATCAAACATTATAAATGGCTCATTTTTTAATTGAGAGATATTTTTAAAATTAGATTCATTCAACCAATGATTATTTGGTAAAACTAAGGAAAAAGTGTCCTCCAATATTGGTATTATTTCTAAATCGTTTGGCACACGTTCTAAGCGAACAAAACCCAAATCAATTTCTTGAACTTGTAAATTTTCCACCTGTTTCTGGTTATCCATTTCTTTTAAACTAAAATGAATGTTCGGGTAACTAGAGCGTATTTTAATTAATAATTCAGGAATAATATTTTGCATTGCTGAGCCTACATAACCAAAGTTTAAATTTCCATCAATCCCGTCATTTAACCGTTTGGTATTATTTAAAATAGTTTCTAATTCTTTTAGAGAAACATTTAATTCTTTATAAAGGTATGCTCCTGCTTTGGTAAGTACAACATTTCTATTATTTCTATCAAATAGCGTAACTCCTAACTCCACTTCCATTTGTTTAATTTGTCTGCTCAGTCCTGGTTGTGAAATAAATAAGCGTTCAGCAGCTTTTCTAAAATGTAATTCCTCTGCAACTGCTATAAAATAATTAAGATGCCGTAATTCAATTTGATTACTCATAGTTATTATTAATAAACAATATTGGTATTGTTAAGCATCAAATATAGTAGTAAATTTGTTAAAAACAAGGACTTATGATGTTTAAATATGGAATAGATAAACTTTCAGTTGGTAAAATTTTACAAATACTAAATGGCGAACTTAAAGCTACACTTTCAAATGAAGCTTTGGAAAAAATTGAAGATTGTCATAAAATTGTTTTAAAAACTGCCCAAAAAGACAAAGCAGTGTATGGTATAAATACTGGTTTTGGACCTTTATGCGATACTAGAATTTCAAAAGATAATACCAGTGAATTGCAACGTAAAATATTACTAAGCCATTCTGTAGGAGTTGGAAATCCTATAGATAAGGATTTAGCAAAATTAATGCTTATTTTAAAAGTTCAATCATTAGCACAAGGCTTTTCTGGCATTTCAACAATTGTATTAAACCGAATCTTATGGCATATAGAAAATGATATAATTCCAATGGTTCCAGAGCAAGGTTCTGTTGGCGCTTCAGGAGATTTATGTCCATTATCACATTTATTTTTACCATTAATCGGTGAAGGAAAAGTGTATTATAAAAATAACTTAGTTGAAACATCCGTAGCTTTAAAAAAATTCAATTTAGAGCCAATAGAATTACACCCTAAAGCGGGTTTAGCATTAATAAATGGCACACAATTTATTTTAGCACATGCAGTTATGGTAGTCGATAAAATGTACAAATGTTTATCGCATGCCGATTTAATTGGAAGTTTAATGATAGAAGGTCTAATGGGTTCCCAAACACCATTTTATAAAGAACTACATCAAACAAGACCATTTAAAGGAAATATTCATGTAGCTGCTAGAATGCGCACCTTTTTAAAAAATTCTGAAATAGGAAATTCACATACAAACTGCGGAAAAGTTCAAGATCCGTATTCGTTACGTTGTATTCCACAAGTACACGGAAGCTCAAGAAATGCTTGGTTACATTTAAAAGAAGTTGTTGAAACTGAAATGAATTCTGTAACAGACAACCCTGTTATAATTTCTGAAGATTTAATAATTAGCGGTGGAAGCTTTCACGGTCAGCCCTTAGCAATGCCATTAGATTATGCTTGTTTAGCTGCGGCAGAATTAGGAAGTATTTCAGATAGAAGAACCTATTTATCTTTAGATGGAAAATACGATGGCACACCGCGTTTGTTAATAAAAGATTCTGGTTTAAATTCTGGCTTTATGATTTTACAATACACTACAGCTGCGTTAGTTAGTGAAAATAAAGGCTTATGTTTTCCAGCAAGTGCAGATAGTATTCCAACATCGTTAGGACAAGAAGATCACGTTAGTATGGGGTCAATTTCTGGAAGAAAAGCATTACGAGTTCTTGATAATCTAGAAAAAATATTAGCTATTGAAATGTTATGTGCAGCTCAAGCATTTGACTTTAGAAAGCCATTACATTCCAGTAAAATATTAGATGAAGTTCATAAAATTATTCGTTCTACAATAACACATACTTCTGAAGATAGAATTTTTGCTTTAGACATTGAAAAAGCAATTGAAATTCTAAAATCTAATAAATTATTAACAATTTCTTCAGAATTAAATAATTCATATAGCGAGTTTGATACTGAATTTGAAACCTATTAAAATAGTATTATGATTACTACTTACACTAATTTTCAAGAACAAATTTTACAAGGTATTCCTTCTAAATTACCCGAAAAAAAAGCATATCCAAAAAATGGGAATCCTGCTCCAAAACGAAAAGACATCCTTTCTCTTGAAGAAAAAAAATTGGCTATTAGAAATGCATTACGTTATTTCCCAAAAAAATGGCATGCAGAATTAGCTATTGAATTTGCTGAAGAACTAAAAACATTTGGTCGTATTTATATGCACCGCTTTAAACCTAATTACCAGTTATTTGCAAGACCAATTGAAGCATATCCTGCAAAATCTCAAGAAGCAGCCGGAATTATGTTAATGATTCAGAATAATTTAAATCCTGAAGTTGCACAACATCCAGATGAATTAATTACGTATGGTGGAAATGGAGCCGTTTTTCAAAATTGGGCACAGTATTTAGTTACAATGCAATATTTGGCCACTATGACTGGCGAACAAACTTTACATCTCTATTCTGGACATCCAATGGGTTTATTTCCTTCTTCAAAAGAAGCACCTAGAGTTGTTGTTACAAATGGAATGATGGTTCCTAATTACTCAAAACAGGATGATTGGGAAAAATTTAATGCATTAGGAGTTACACAATACGGGCAAATGACCGCGGGTTCTTTTATGTATATTGGACCGCAAGGAATTGTTCACGGTACAACAATTACCGTAATGAATGCTTTCAGAAAAATATTAAACTCAACCGAAAATCCAGCTGGAAAAATATTTTTAACATCTGGTCTAGGAGGAATGAGTGGCGCACAACCTAAAGCCGGAAACATTGCAGGTTGTATTACTATTTGTGCTGAAGTTAATGCAAAAGCCGCTACAAAAAGACACGAACAGGGTTGGGTAGATGTGTTGATTGATAATTTAGACGAATTGATAATTCGTGTAAAACAGGCACAAGATAATTCTGAAATTGTTTCAATTGCTTTTATTGGAAATATTGTAGATGTTTGGGAACGTTTTGATACTGAAAATATTTATATCCATGTAGGTTCAGATCAAACTTCATTACACAATCCTTGGTCTGGCGGTTATTATCCTGTTGGTTTAACTTTTGAAGAAAGTAACGATTTAATAAGAAATAATCCTAAAGTATTTAAGAAGAAAGTTCAGGAATCGTTGGTTCGTCAGGCTAATTCTATTAATAATCATGCGGCAAAAGGCACTTATTTTTTCGATTATGGAAATGCATTCTTACTGGAAGCTTCACGTGCTGGCGCGGCTGTTTTTGCCGAAAATAAAATTGATTTTAAATACCCTTCTTATGTACAAGATATTTTAGGACCTATGTGTTTCGACTATGGTTTTGGTCCTTTTAGATGGGTATGTACTTCAGGAAAACCAGAAGATTTAGAGAAAACTGATGCTATTGCCATGCAGGTATTAACTGAAACTATGGCGAACTCTCCAAAAGAAATTCAGTTGCAAATGCAAGACAATATTACGTGGATTAAAAATGCAAAAGCAAATAAATTAGTTGTTGGTTCACAAGCACGTATTTTATATGCTGATGCAGAAGGTAGAGTTAAAATTGCTGAAGCTTTTAACAAAGCTATTGCTAGTGGCGAAATTGGTGCTGTAGTTTTAGGTAGAGATCATCACGATGTTAGCGGAACAGATTCTCCATATCGAGAAACAAGTAATATTTACGATGGAAGTAAATTTACCGCAGATATGGCAATTCATAATGTAATTGGAGACAGTTTTAGAGGCGCTACTTGGGTTTCAATTCATAATGGTGGAGGCGTTGGCTGGGGAGAAGTTATAAACGGTGGTTTTGGAATGTTATTAGACGGAACTAAAGGTGCAGATAGAAAATTAAAAAGTATGTTATTTTACGATGTAAATAACGGAATTGCTCGTAGAAGTTGGGCAAGAAATGATGAAGCTTTGTTCGCCATTAAAAGAGAAATGCAACGAAGACCAGATTTAAAAGTAACTTTACCCAATATTGTTGAAGATTCTATTTTAAAAGATCTTTTTTAGTAAAAAACACCGTCATTACGAAGAGTGTAAACGACGAAGTAATCTGTTTAAATATAATTTATGCGCACATTATTTAAAAATATCAAAGAATTAATTCAAGTTAGAGATCGTTCAATCTCATTTTTAGCTGGAAGTGAAATGAGAGAACTACCAACTATTAAAAATGCTTTTTTATTAGTGGAAAATGGTAGAATCTCTGATTTTGGAAAAATGGATAAATGTCCCACTATTTCAGTTGATGAAATTGTAGATGCCACAGGAAAAATGATATTGCCTTCTTGGTGCGATTCTCACACACATATTGTATATGCAGGAAATAGAGAGGGCGAATTTGTTGATAGAATTAATGGACTGTCCTATAAAGAAATTGCAAATAACGGAGGAGGAATTTTAAATTCAGCAAAAAAATTACAGGAAACTTCAGAAGAAGATTTATATCAACAAAGCAAAATTCGTTTAGAAGAAGTTATTCAATTAGGAACTGGTGCTATTGAAATTAAATCTGGTTACGGTTTAACAGCTGAAGCCGAATTAAAAATGCTGCGTGTAATAAAACGTTTAAAAGAAAATTATTCAATACCAGTAAAAGCTACTTTTTTAGGAGCACATGCACTACCAGCAACGTATAAAAACAATAAACAAGCTTATTTACAACTATTGGTTGATGAAATACTTCCTGTAATTGCAAAAGAAAAATTAGCTGACTATATAGATATTTTCTGTGAAACTGGCTATTTTTCAGTTGCAGATACCGAATTTATATTGAAAGCAGGAAAACAATATGGACTTATTCCTAAAATTCATGTGAACCAATTTAACGCTATTGATGGTGTACAAGCTGGTGTAAATTTTAATGCGTTGTCTGTAGATCATTTAGAGGTTATGAGAGATAATGATATTGAAACCTTAAAAAACACGAACACAATGCCTGTGGCCTTACCGAGTTGTTCATATTTTTTAAGTATTCCTTACACACCTGCTCGAAAAATGTTAGATGCGGGATTGCCTTTAGCTTTAGCAACAGATTACAATCCAGGTTCAACTCCTTCTGGAAATATGAATTTTGTGGTTTCTACAGCCTGTATTAAAATGAAAATGACTCCTGAAGAAGCTATAAATGCAGCTACAATTAATGGTGCCTATGCTATGGGATTGGAAAAAGAAGTCGGTTCTATTACTATTGGGAAACAGGCTAATTTAATACTTACTAGGCCAATTAATTCATATAGCTTTATTCCGTATTCTTTTGGAAATCATCAAATTGAGAAGGTGTTCTTAAAAGGTAAATATTTGAAGTATTAAAAGATTAATTTAATAATATAAACCGTTGTTAATAATAGATTGTACTGCTTTCTTTTCGTGAGTAACCAGTCGATTTAAAGTTTCAGTATCCATTGTACTTTTTGCACCTATAAACTTCATTTTATAATCTTTTAGTATTTCATTAAAAATTAATGTTACTCTTTCTAAATGAAAATCTGAAGTAATTATTGTTAAATTACAGCTTTCTAGGGTTTTCAAAATCTCTTTCACTTTTACAGCGTCATCAACAGTATTTTGAGACAATGCAAATTGTAAAAACACATCTTCTGGAATTCCTTTTTTTATTAAATATGCTTTTACCAAAGAGGCGTGCGAATACTTTGAGGTGTTAAAATGATTTCCCCAGCCTCCAGTGCAAAGTATCAAATCTCCTTTCTTAAAATTTTGTTTACAACAATTTAAACGTTCTAAAGAAAGATCCCCTAATTCTCCTGTTGGAGAGTTAGGGGAACCTAAAATAATTAGTATATTTTTCATATTTAACTTAAATAACTTAATATTTTATCTTCTATTGTCTTACCTGCGTAGGCAGATATCTATTTTAATACTTGAGTTTAGACTCCTGCCTTAGCAGGAATGACATTTAGTTTTAAATTAAAACAAACTGTTAAATTATTTCTTTAATCTCTTTAATAATACGTAATGCTAAATTATCAGCACCTTGTTGTGAGGTACTTTCTGTATAAATTCTAATAATTGGTTCTGTATTAGATTTTCTTAAATGTACCCATTCCGAAGCAAAATTTATTTTTACACCATCTATAGTACTAATATCTTCATTTTTATATTTTGAAGCCATTTGTTCTAAAATAGCATCCACATTTATTTCAGGAGTTAATTCAATTTTATTTTTACTCATAAAATAATCTGGATATGAAGTTCTTAACGCTTTACAAGACATTTTTGAAGTTGCTAAATGCGATAAAAACAAGGCAACACCCACTAAAGAATCTCTTCCGTAATGCGATTCTGGGTAAATAATTCCGCCATTTCCTTCACCGCCAATTATTGCATTTGTTGCTTTCATTAATTCAACAACATTTACTTCACCAACTGCACTTGCCTTATATGTTCCTCCATGTTTTTCAGTAATATCTTTTAATGCTCTTGAAGAAGATAAATTTGAAACTGTATTCCCTTTTGTTTTACCTAAAACATAATCTGCACAAGCAACCAAAGTATATTCCTCTCCAAACATAGATCCATCTTCGCAAACCAGCGCTAGTCTATCCACATCTGGATCCACCACAATTCCTAAATCGGCATTTTCTTTAACAACCAATTCTGAAATAGCCGTTAAATGCTCTTTTAAAGGTTCTGGATTGTGAGGAAACTGTCCGTTTGGAGTACAATATAATTCCACACATTCAACACCAAGTTCTTTTAACAACTCTGGAATAGCGATTCCTCCGGTTGAATTTACAGCATCAACTACAACTTTAAAATTTGCATTTTTTATAGCTTCAATATTAACTAGAGGCAGTTTTAAAACTTCAGCAATATGTTTTTCAATATACTTTTGATTTTTTTTATAGCTTCCTAAATCATCAACTCCTGCAAAAACATATGCATTAGTTTCAGCAATATTTAATACTTTTTCACCTGCTGCTCCATTTAAAAACTCACCTTTTTCATTCAATAATTTAAGTGCATTCCATTGTTTTGGATTATGACTTGCAGTAATTATAATTCCGCCATCGGCATTTTCTAAAGGAACAGCAATTTCTACAGTTGGTGTAGTTGATAAACCTACATCAACAACATCAATTCCCAATCCAACTAAGGTATTACAAACTAAGCTGCTAACCATTTTACCAGAAATTCTGGCATCTCTCCCTACCACTACTTTCAGCTTATTTTTATCTGAGTTATTTTTAAGCCACATACCATAAGCTGCTGCAAATTTCACTGCATCTATTGGCGTTAGGTTATTATTAACTTCGCCACCAATGGTACCTCGGATTCCTGAAATTGATTTTATTAATGACATCTTATTTTCAATTTTTTAATTAGTATTTCCAACGAACAAATGCTTCCATAGCAGCATATCTTGCCATACCTAATTCGTCGTATAAATCTGCTGTTTCTTTGTTTCTATCTTCTGCACGTTGCCAGAACTCTCTTGCATCCACTCCTTGAAATACAACACCATCTTTTTGAGATTGGTGCTTAAAAATACCATGTCTTTTTTCTAACACCTGATCTGGACTCATAGGCACAGCCATTTCAATTTCATCAATTCCCCATTCTTGCCAAGCACCTCTGTACAACCAAACCCAGCAATCGTTCATGAATTTTTTAGGTTTTAGATTTTTTACAGCTGCAAATATTGCATCTAAACAAACCTTATGTGTTCCGTGCGGATCTGCTAAATCTCCAGCAGCATAAATTTGATGTGGCTTTATTTTTTCAATAAGGTCCATTGTTAAATTTATATCCTTATCTCCTAGTGGATTTTTTTCAATTGTTCCGGTTTCATAAAAAGGCAATTCCATAAAATGAATTTGACTATCTGGCAACCCAACATAATGTGCAGTTGCTCTTGCCTCTCCTTTTCTAATTATACCTTTTATATATCTAACCTCTGGAATATCTATTTCGCTATTTTTTTTATTTTTCAAAAATTTAACAGCTTTTTTATAGATTTTTTCAGCTTCTTCACTTTTAATCTCAAACTTATCGTTATAATCACAGACAAAACTTGCATATCTTAATGCTTCACTATCTGTTACTGCTATATTTCCTGAAGTTTGATAAGCTACGTGTACCTCGTGCCCTTGCTGTTGTAATCGAATAAAAGTTCCCCCCATACTAATAATATCATCATCTGGGTGTGGACTAAAAATTAACACTCTTTTACTAGCTGGTTCGGCTCTCTCTGGTCTTTTGGCATCGTCAGAATTTGGTTTTCCACCTGGCCATCCAGTAATCGTATTTTGCAGATCGTTAAATATTTTAATATTAATATCATAAGCTGGACCTAAATCTGCTAATAAATCACTCAACCCATTTTCAATATAATCTGTATCGGTTAGCATTAATATTGGTTTTGAAACTTTTTGAGCCAATGCCAATACAGCTTTACGTATAATTTTATCTGTCCAAACAATTTTCTCAACCAACCAAGGCGTATTTACCCTAGTTAATTTTGAAGAAGCTTCTTTATCTAAAATAAAAGTTGCATTGTTATGTTCTTGCAAAAATGAAGCCGGTACACGGTTTGTTACTTGCCCTTCTACAGCTTCTCTAATTATATTAGATTTACCTTCACCCCAAGCAAATAATATTACGCGTTTTGCCTCCATAATTTTTTTAACACCCAATGTAATTGCTGTTCTAGGAGTATTGCTTAAACCTAAGAAATCGTTACTTGCAGCAACTCTTGTAATATGATCAAGAGCTACTAAACGTGTTTTGGAATTTTGTAAAGATCCTGATTCGTTAAAACCGATATGACCATTTCCACCAATTCCTAAAATTTGTAAATCAAAACCTCCATACGCTTCTATTTTGGCCTCGTAATCAGCACAGTATTCAGCAATTTTATCTTTAGATAAAGTACCATCAGGTATATTGTAATTTTCTGGAAGAATATCTACATGATTAAATAGCTGTTCTTTCATAAAACGAACATAACTATTTATAGAGTCTGGCTCCATTGGATAGTATTCATCTAAATTAAAAGTGATTACATTTTTAAAACTCAATCCTTCTTCTTTATGCAATCTCACCAATTCAGCATATAAACCTTTTGGTGAAGAACCTGTTGCTAAACCTAAAATACAAGGTTGCTTTTGAGCTTGTTTAACTCTAATTAAATCTGCAATTTCAAGGGCAACTGCATTTGATGCAACTGTAGAATTATTAAAAATTTTAGTTTCAATATTTTCAAATCTCTTTTCAAAATCTGTTGACGTATCAATATTACTTTTTAACATTTCTTTATTATTTATTTTGATTTTTTTTCATTCCTAATTTATGCCCAGATAAGGCAAAATATAATATTATAGCATAACAAGGGATTAATATCCAATAACTACTTGTTGCTGAACTTGCCAGTGCTTCTGCTTCATTCATTCCATTTGCAACTAACTCATGTTTTCCTGCATCTACCAATCTACCGTATAATGGAGGAATAATTGCCCCTCCAGAAATTGCCATAATTAATAAGGCCGATGCTGTTTTGGTGAATTTTCCCAAACCTTCTAATGTTAAAGGCCAAACTGCTGGCCATACCAATGCATTTGCAATTCCTAATGCAGCCACAAATAAAACAGACGTAAAACCTGAAGTCATTAAAATACAAACACTAAATATTATACCTAAAGTGGCACTAATTTTTAAGGCTGTACCTTGTTTTACATATTTTGGTATTAAAAATACACCTAACGCATAGGTTGCAACCATTGCCATTAGGGTATAAGTTGTAAAGAATTTGGCTTCTTCTCCTGTAAATCCAAGTGAAATCCCGTAAGCAATAATAGTATCACCTGCTATTACTTCTGCTCCAACGTAAACAAACAACGTAAGTACTCCTAACCATAGATGAGGGAATTGAAATATGCTTGTTTTTGTTACTTCTCCTTCTTTTTCTTCTTCAATTGGCGAAGCTTCTACGTGTGGTAATGGTGCTTTTCTAATTAAAATACCTAGTACAAACAATACTATTGCCATAATTAAATAAGGCATAAAAACACTGTCTGCCATAGTATCTAATAATTGTCCTTTTTCTTCTACTGAAACTGAACCTAATTTATCTTTTACTTCATCAATTCCAGATAATAATATGGCTCCAAATATTAAGGACCCTAGTGCACCTGCTGTTTTATTTGCAATTCCCATTATAGCAATTCGTTTTGCACCGCTTTCTATAGGACCTAAAATTGTAATATATGGATTTGAAGCTGTTTGTAAAATTGTCATCCCAACTCCTTGAATAAAAATACCTGTTAAAAATACCCAATATGTTCTTGCCTCAGCAGCTGGAATAAATACCAATGCTCCAATTGCCATAATAAATAATCCTAAAGACATTCCTTTTCTATATCCAATTTTATTTAAAATATAAGAAGCTGGCAATGCCATTACAACAAATGAAATATAGGAGGCTGATGCTACAAAATAAGATTGTGCATCGGTTAATTCGTTAATGGTTTTCATAAATGGAATTAAAGCTCCGTTTATCCATGTAACAAATCCGAAAATAAAAAATAGTCCAGCAATAATAATTATTGGGACTAAGGTACTGTTCTTGCTTGTTTGTGTCATATTAGTTAATTTTTATTTTTTAATATTATTTTATAAAACATTCATTTTTTCGGACATACTTTCTATCAATTTAAATTGATTTTTTGATCTGTCAAAATTGTGCTCTGGATATTTAGTTTTGTAATAGATATCTCCATTTAAAAAATCTGTTAAAAAACGAAGTGCCATTATAAAAATCATTGTTTTTGCTCCAAGTGGTAAATATTTTAACTCTGTTGGAGAAAGCGCTGATTCAACTTCTTCTAAAAATCCTTTTGTATAAGCATTGTAATAATCTAAATTAAAATTTACTTTATCTAAATCTGTTTCATCTTCAGCTGCTGAATTACATATAGTTCTAATAGCATCTCCAAAATCATAATGTACAACTCCAGGCATAACGGTATCGGTGTCTATTACACAAAGCCCTTTATTATTGGTGTCAAATAGCACATTTGATATTTTAGTATCATTATGTGTAACTCTTAATTTTATTTCTCCAGATTCTTTTAAATTCTGAATAATATGCATCTCATCTTTTAAACTCCATACAAGATTTATATATTCTTTAGCTTGTTCTAATCTTTCTTCTGAAGCCACTTTTAGTGCATCTTCAAATTGAGAGAAACGAAAAGACATATCGTGAAATTTTGGAATCACTTCTGTTAATTTACTAGCATCAAAATCACTCGTTAAATTTAAGAAATCACCAATTAATTTCCCACCTTCATAGGCTACGTCCTTATTACTAACAGTTTCAAATGTAATACTATTATCAATAAAAACCATTAAGTTCCAATAATTCCCGTCACTATCTATATGGTAAAAGTTTCCATTATTAGCTTCTATAAATGACAATACTTTTCTAAATATTTCATTTTTTGGAAGGTGCGCTAATTTTTTTTGTAAATGTTTACTAACATTTACTTTGTTTGAAATAAGCCCTGGAACATCTTTAAAAACACCATGGTTAATTCTCTGAAGCACATAACTGGTATCTTTTGTTGTTTTAACCAAATAGGTGTCGTTAATATGACCAGATGCTAATTCTGAATATGATAAAAATTCTGAATTATGATTAAATGTATTAAATGCTTCTTGCAATTGTTGTTCTTTCATGTTACCAAAGTTTAGATGGGTAGCTATTTATTTTTTGTAAGTGTTCAATTTCTTTTTGAACTATTTCCTTATCTTCTTTATAGGTAACTCCAAACCATTTTGCATCAGATTTTAAGACTTCAACTGTTGCTTTTCCAGATTTTAAAATTTCATTTACAATTAATGGAATAAAAAATTCTGATTTTAAGTTTCCTTTATTTTCTTCTAGAAACTCTTCAAAAAGTACTGTTCCAAATTCAAAACATTTTGGAGTAAATCCCCAAAAATTCATTGAAACTATTGTTTCTCCATCTATTGGAACAAATACGCCGTTTTCATCCTTTCTAATAAGGTGACCATTAACTTTTTCTATATGAACTCTTTCAGTTACATCTGTTAAAAAACCATCTTTATTCACCTGACATTCACCTCTGGAAACAAAACCATGTTCCGAAACCGTATTTTTTAACAAGTAGCCCATCATATTAAAACGATACGAATTTGGGTCTATTTTAGTTAATTCTTGAGCCATTATTTCAAAGGCCTCTTTTCCATAAAAATCATCGGCATTTATAATTGCAAAATTTTCCTTTACAACATCTTTAACCATTAAAAGAGCATGACCCGTTCCCCAAGGTTTGGTTCTTTCAGGATTTTGAAATTTTTCAGGAACATCTTCAATTTCTTGAAAAACGTAAGCTACTTCAGCCTTTCCTTCTAATTTTTTATCAAAAATGGCTTTAAATTCCTTTTCAAAACTTTTTCTAATTATAAATACAAATTTTCCAAATCCTGCTTGCAAAGCATCATATATTGAAAAATCTATAATTGTGGCTCCTTCTGGAGTAAAAGAATCTAGTTGCTTCAACCCACCATAGCGGCTTCCCATTCCGGCAGCTAGAATTACTAAGGTAGGACTTAAGTTGTTTGTTTTCAAGATTTTATATTTTTTAATAAGTGAATTAAATACACCCTATTTTTTCATATTTTGTGCTAATTTATAAATGAATTTTGAAATATCAAAGAAAAAACATTAAAATGTGCTCGAACACATATAGTTTATGTTATCGAGCACATTTTTAATTTCATATAATAAAGTTTTCTATATTTGTAAGATGAAAAAATATACGATTAAAGATATTGCTCAACTTGCAGGTGTTTCAAAAGGAACTGTTGACAGAGTTTTACATAAGCGTGGAAAAGTTTCTGAGATTGCTTTAGAAAAAGTGACAAAAATTCTTAACGAAATTGATTACAAACCAAACCCAATTGCCAAAAATTTAAAAATAAATAAAATTTACAAACTAGCTGTTGTTTTACCCGATGCACAAAAAGATTCTTATTGGGAACCTTGTTCGGGAGCGATAAAGGAAGTGGAGAACAAGTTTCAACACTTTGGTATTGAGATTAATAAGTTTGTTTTTGACGCTTCAGAAACAAGTTCTTTTATAGAAACTTCCTTAAATGTTATTGCAACCTCACCAGATGGTATTTTGATGGTGCCTTTATTTCAAAAAGAAGCTTCAAAAATTGTTACAAAATGCAATGAAAATAATATAAAAGTTTCCATCTTTAATAATTATTTAGATTCAAATAATTTTATTGGACAAGATTTATATCAAAGTGGAAGGGTTGCTGCAAAATTAATGGATATGGTACTAAAAAAAGGAACCATTGGAATTGTACATATTGATGAAGACTACCAAAACGCAACGCATTTACAAGAAAAAGAAAAAGGGTTTAGAAGCTATTTCAACTCATTAAACACTTTAGATTATAACATAACTACTGTTCATTTAAATTATAAAAAATCTGAGAGTTTTAACAATTCACTTCTTGCTTTTTTAGATAAAAATCCTAACATAAATGGAATTTTTGTAACCATTTCTAAATCGTATGTTGTAGTTGAAGCCTTAAAAGAAAGAGCAACTAATATTGCAATAGTTGGTTACGATTTAGTGAAAAAAAATATTGATTATTTAAAACAGGGAGAAATTGATTTCTTAATTCATCAAAAACCAAAACAACAGGTTTATATGGGTTTAAATTATTTAGCAGAATATTTTTTATTTGATAAAGAAATTCCTTCACAACTTTTATTACCTATAGATATTGTTACTTCAGAAAATATTGACGGCTATTTAAAATAGATTGAAATAAAAAAAGCCTCTATATAAAATATATAAAGGCTTTTGAAAAACTAACTCAAACAATTATTACATTTAATTAAAATTATAAGGCTTTATTTCTGCCAATGCAGCATTTTCAGTTCCATCATGAGAAGATTTTGCGATAAACTTAAAATATCTAAATGTCTTAGCTTCATTTAAATCTACATCATGGGCATTTGCAGAGTTATTGATTACAAAATCACCTAAACTCTCCCAAGTGTTGTTATCTTCACTTATTTGTAATTCTATATCTTTTACAGTTCTTGAAAGAGACTGTCTTTGTACAAACCTAAAACCATCTACTATTTTAGACTCACCCATATCAACAATTATTTGGTGTGGAGCTTTTGCCACACAACCATCAGACCAACAAGAATGCCAATAAGTATTGCTGTCTCCATCTAAAATATCTGATGCTAAACCTGTTGTTCCTTCTCCTCCTTGATCTTCTTGTGTACTATATGCAACAATTGACCAAGAGGATCTGTCTAAAAAATCATGAGACACTTCAACTGGCATCTGAGGAACTTCTAATGCAGAAAAATCAATATTAGGAGCTGTTCCGTTAGCTGTTCTTGTAAATGTTGTATTTGGAATTTCATTATCGCTAAAAAATCCACAGTTTCTTAAGAAAAAATGATCTCCCTCAGAACCTCCATCGTAATCAAAACGAACACCACTTGCGCCTGTGTTATCTGTAGTAAATTTAGCTGAAGTAGATTCATTCCAATTGCCTTCAGTATCATACATCCACTGGTTTGTATAATTTACTTTTCTACTGGAATCTCCAGTTGAAGTTGCAAAATTTTCTAAAAAAGAATGCAATCTTGTTAAATGTTTACCAGTAGGAAAAGGTCTTCTAAAACTAGCTATTAGTTTCCAATCACCAATTTCAGGAGCATAAAAATATGCCGTATAATCTATAGAATTATTTGCGTTAGATTCGCCTTTTAATAAAAATTTATAAGTTGTATCTGGTTTCCAATTGTACACAAAATAGCTTTGCGCACCGGAACCTTCATTTCCAAATTCCCCAACAGTTACACCATCTCCATAACCTAATGGTATTACAGAATACTCTTTAGGGATTTGACTTGGATCTTGAGTATCATAAGCACTCCAAACCGAAAATAATATTCGTCTTTCTGTTTCTGAGTTTACTTGCATTCCAAAATAACCAGAAGAAAATCCATTTGCCATA
>Ga0193963_1000082_pt1 | contig 45845 bp, 35 predicted proteins | sample FB_6_MG_FD_140359 | JGI IMG/M metagenome (GOLD analysis project Ga0193963, IMG submission 140359) | Microbial mat bacterial communities from the Broadkill River, Lewes, Delaware, United States - FB_6_MG | ecosystem: Environmental > Aquatic > Freshwater > River > Microbial mats | place: USA...
AATACAGGAAAATATTTCAGTTCAAACGGGAGATGATAAAGTTGTAGGTGTTAGACCGGATAGCTCAAATGTAATTGACATTCAGCATAAAGATTACTCATTATTAGAAAGTATCTCTAAAGGTAATTCTATTGCAATATGGACATTAAAAGATTATATCACTCAATTTAAATATGTATTCACTAAAAAAGGAGCAACTAGCATTGGTGGATTTATTGCTATAGGAAATATTTTCCCTTCAACTTGGAGCTGGCAATCATTTTGGAGTATTACTGCTTTCTTATCAATAATGCTTGGTTTTATGAATTTACTACCCATCCCTGCTTTAGATGGTGGTCATGTAATGTTTACTTTGTATGAAATAATAACTGGTAGAAAACCAAATGATAAGTTTTTAGAGTATGCTCAGGTTACAGGGTTTATTTTATTAATTGCCTTACTTTTATTAGCAAATGGGAATGATATAGTTAAGTTATTCTCTTAACTATACAATAATTTATAAAAAAAACTCCGAACAAATGTTCGGAGTTTTTTTTATATCAAATATTATAATTTTAGCCTTTGGGCTTGTCTCTATTCATACCTTTAATATCAACACTTGGTGCATCTTTACCTAAAAAGTATTTACTAAAGTGATCTGCTCTTAACCAAAACGAATACTCGGTCATTTTACCAAATCCATGACGTTGTCCTGGCATAACCATAAACTTAAATCTTTTATTTGCTTTGATTAACGCATTAGCCATTCTTATTGTTCCACCTGGATGTACGTTATTATCAACATCTCCTGTAATTAACATTAAGTTTCCTTTTAAATTTGAAGCCAAAGATTGATTTTTATCTATGTCATATTTGTAAGATGAGTTCCCATCTGCATCAATTTCTTCCTTAACACCATGGTGAGTTTCACTCCACCAGCTATTGTACATAGAATTATCGTGATTTCCAGCAGATGAGACAGCCGCTTTAAAGAAATCTGGATAAACAAGCATAGCTGCAGTTGACATAAATCCACCTCCAGAATGTCCATATATTCCAACTTTATCAATATTGATATATGAATATTTATCTGCTAATTGTTCTGCAACATACTTTTTATCTGCCAAACCATAATCCCTTAAGTTTCCATACCCATAATTATGATACCACTTAGACCTATCTGGATGTCCTCCTCTATTTCCCAAGGTAATAACAACAAAACCAACCTGAGCCATTCTATCAACCCTATCCATTCTAACTGAAAAAGCTTTGTTTACCGCCTCTGTTTGTGGTCCTGGGTATACATATTCCAGTAATGGATAAACCTTCGTAGAATCAAAGTCATACGGCTTATACATAACACCATAAATATCGGTAATACCATCATTAGCCTTCATTTTAAAAGTTTCAGGGAATTTATAACCCGTAGCAAATAATTGAGATAAATCTGCTTCTTCCAATTTCATTACAACTGAACCATTTGAATTTCTTAATTCGGATGATGGAACCGTATTTACTCTTGAAAAATTACTAACAAAATATTTGTTAGAATCTGACATACTAACTCTTGAAGTGTAATCACCAGCATTGATATTTTTTAAACCTGAACCATTTAAACCGATGCGGTATAAGTGAGCATAATAAGGATCCTGTTTTTTATCAACTCCATTTGCTGTAAAATACAAAACACGTTCTTTTTCATTAACTCCTTCAAAGCTATCAACATGATATGAACCTTTTGTAACCTGACTTTTCAAATTTCCTTTTGTATCATATAAATAAAAATGTGCCCAGCCATCACGTTCAGCCCAATGCAACATCTCTGTTTCATTATTAAACAATACCAATGGTCGTGTTTCAATATAAGTATTAAAACGCTCTTCAATTAAAACTTCTACTTCACCGGTATTGATATCAGCAACACAGATGTCCAATTTTTTTCTATCTCTACTAATTGTACTGAAATAGATTTTTCCTTTCTTCGAAAGCAACAATGTAGGAGTAAAATCATCATCGTAATTTGATTTCTTTACTGGTGCTCTGTAAACTGAAACACTTTGCTGTTTAACAGTATCAAGTTGAACTTTCACATGCTCTTTTGATTTGATATCAAAAACCAATACTTCAGTTTTGTAATACTCCTGTTCACCTGGCATATGATATTTATAAGTTTCAAGAGTAGGTCTTTTTTTAGCAACAGAATTTATTACCCATAGATCTTTTATATGTCTTGAATCATTTCTTTGAAATACAAACTTATTTGAATCATGTGACCAAATTCCATAAACTCGCTTTCTATCATCCTTTTTCTCTTCTTTACTTTCATTGTTTTCACCTCTTGAATTCCCTCCAAAACTATAGTTTTCGACTCCATCTTTTGTCCATTGATGCTCAACAATAGTAGTATCTTTTTCATCTTCTACCGCTTTTAAATAATTCTCTTTATCCATCCAAAATAAATTGAAGTTTTTAGAGAATAAAACAATTGAACTATCTGGAGCAATATTGGCCCATTTTTTAAAGTTCTCTTTTTCTTTAACATTATCTACTATGGTAAGTTTATTTCCGCCCAATTTATATTCAAGGTGGTAAACTTTTTTCTCCATTTTAGGTTTTTTCTTTTTTGCTTTTTTAGTCTCAGTTGAATCCTTCTTTACATTATCCCCTTCAGCTTCTTTCACTTTTTCCTTTTCAACAACCTCAACCTCTTCAGTTGCAGTTACTCGAAATCGTATTGCGGTTTCATTTTTAACAAATTTAAACTTGAACTTAGGCAAATGCTGGGCATCATAAGGATCTTTCGTAATTTCTGTTAGCCACTTAGCCATTTTCTCATTATCAAATAATGAAGTTTTGGTTCTTCTATCGGCATCTACTAAATAATAGTTAGATCCATTAGTTGTTTTGTACTGATACCAGAATTTATTCCCTTTTTTTAACCAATGTGGTCTAACTGATGTAGAATGAACTAACTTAGCGAGATTCTTAGGAGAAAATTTTTCAGCTAATCTGTAATTTGGTATTGGAGTTTGTTTATCATTTTGCTCATTTTTATGAAGTTGAGCTGATATTATACTTGTACTTATAATGAATATAAGACACAATAAAGATTTTTTCATAATGTATTGGTTAATGTTGATTTTAAAAAAGTAAAGTTCTTTAAAACAACATACTTCACAAACTCTTAACTAAACTTTATAATATATTTAACAATTAGCAAAAAAAATCCTCGTTAAAAACGAGGATTTAAAATTTTATGTAGTTTGAAACTTAGTCTGCAAGTATAATAACCTTGTTTTCTTTCATTTCAATTGTTCCACTTTTGATATCTAAAGAATATTCTCCTTTGTCATTTGTGAAATTAGCTTCAAATTGCTCTTCAATTGTTATGTTATCACCTTTAAACTTCACAGTTCCATTAACAAGTAATGACACAATTGGTGCGTGATTATTCAACATTTGAAATTCTCCATTAACACCAGGAACAGATATTACTTCTACTTCTGACTGCAATAAAGTCGCTTCCGGAGTTACTATTTCTAAAATCATTTTTTTAGGTTTTAGATTTATACTTCAGCTAACATTTTCTCACCAGCATCAATTGCATCTTGAATTGACCCTCTTAAGTTAAATGCTGCTTCTGGATATTTATCTAACTCACCATCTAAAATCATATTAAACCCTTTAATAGTATCTTTAATGTCAACTAAAACACCTGGGATACCAGTAAATTGCTCTGCTACGTGGAATGGTTGAGATAAGAAACGTTGTGCTCTACGCGCCCTGTGTACAGCTAATTTATCTTCTTCAGATAATTCCTCCATACCTAAAATTGCAATAATATCTTGTAACTCTTTATAACGTTGTAACAGCTCTTTTACACGTTGTGCACAATCGTAATGTTCATCACCTAAAATATCTGCAGTTAAAATTCTTGAAGTAGAATCTAGTGGATCTACTGCTGGGTAAATACCTAACTCTGCAATTTTACGTGACAATACTGTTGTTGCATCTAAATGGGCAAATGTAGTTGCCGGCGCTGGATCCGTTAAATCATCCGCAGGTACATATACCGCTTGTACTGATGTAATAGAACCATTTTTTGTTGATGTAATACGCTCTTGCATTGCACCCATCTCTGTTGCCAATGTTGGTTGGTAACCTACTGCAGAAGGCATACGCCCTAATAATGCAGACACCTCAGATCCTGCCTGTGTAAAACGGAAGATATTATCTACGAAGAATAATACATCTTTTCCTTGTCCTTCACCAGCACCATCACGGAAATATTCTGCAATAGTTAAACCTGATAAGGCAACACGTGCACGTGCTCCAGGTGGCTCGTTCATTTGTCCGAATACGAAAGTAGCTTTCGATTCTTTCATTCCTTGTTTATCTACTTTAGATAAATCCCATCCTCCATCTTCCATAGAATGCATGAAATCATCACCATACTTGATAATTCCAGATTCTAACATTTCTCTTAAAAGGTCATTTCCTTCACGAGTTCTTTCTCCTACACCAGCAAATACTGATAAACCACCGTGACCTTTTGCAATATTGTTAATTAATTCCTGAATTAATACAGTTTTACCTACACCGGCACCACCAAACAATCCAATTTTACCACCTTTTGCATAAGGCTCAATTAAATCAATTACTTTAATACCCGTAAATAAAACTTCTGCTGAAGTTGATAAATCCTCAAATTTTGGTGCTTGTCTGTGAATTGGTAATCCGTTTTTACCTTCTTTAGGTAAATCTCCTAAACCGTCAATTGCATCTCCAATTACATTAAATAAACGACCATAAACATCATCTCCTATCGGCATTTGAATGGCGTCACCAGTAGCAACAACTTCAGTTCCTCTACTTAAACCATCTGTTGAATCCATTGAAATGGTTCTAACAGAATCTTCTCCAATATGTGATTGAACTTCTAATACTAATAGTGAACCATCCGGTCTTGTAATCTCTAAAGAATCATACAATTTTGGAAGTTCAGTACCCGATTCAAATTCAACATCGATAACTGGACCAATAATTTGTGCAACTTTACCTGTAACTTTTGCCATTACTTTAACTATTTATTTTTTTGATTTTTAGCCTTTTGAGTATTATCTCATTTTTAAAAGCGCAAAGATAGTTTTTTGATTTAATTTTTAAAAAAATTTATGACCTTTTTTAAAAAAAGAAACACTCTAAAAGTTTTAGAGTGTTTCCTTTATCCAAATTTAAATGTTATCAATTATGGATTAATGGTCCATGACACATAATATTGTGAACCAATTCTACCAACACCTGGTGCTCCTAAATATTCCTTTCCTCCTAAATTAGCTCCTCCTATTTTAAAAGTAGATTTAAAAGAAGGTACCGAATAATTAATTTGAGCATCAACAACTGTGCGAGCATCAATCATTGCATCTGCAAATGATGACTCCCATAAATATTCATCACTCCATCTAACATTGACATTGAAACCTAAATTTTCAATTATATTAGTATTCCCAAAGGAAACTTTAACTTTATGTTCTGGTGTATTAAACCCAGCTTCATAATCAGGATCTGATTTTTGATCAAAATCAAATTTTGCAAATGTATAATTCAATCCTACATTATAATTTCCAAATACTTTTGATGTAACACCTATACTTCCTCCATAAGAAGATATATCAGCTGCTGAATTTGTATAAACCTGAAAAGGCTTATAATCTCCATTTGAAATTGCAATTAATGCATTTGGCTGTTGAACGACAGGGTGAACATCTGAAAAATTAACCTGACCGTAATGCGGTACAACTACAGTTTTATTACCAATAAAATCTTCATATTTATTATAATAAGCACTCATATCAAATGCTAGTCTTCCAAACCCTGCTCTATACCCAAGCTCAAATGCCGTTACTTTTTCAGGCTTCACATAATCAAAATTTGCTACTTTCAACAATGCTGGGTTTGGTGAGCCTGCAGCTGCGCTAGCGCCAAATTCAAATAAAGATGCCAATGTATATGCGTTTTCATAAGCCAATCTTCCACTTAATTGAACTGAACTTGGGAAGCCTAATGATTGTGCAACACCACTATTTTCTAATGGAGTTGAAATATATCTATCTAAATTATCAGGAGCAGAACCAACTAAAATTGCTTGACCCGCATCTAAACCAATATATTGATCTTGAGTTGAAGGGTTTCTAAATCCTGTTTGAAAGGATGCTCTTAAATTTCGAGTTTTACCTTTTCCTAATGAATATGAGACCGTTAATCTTGGAGAATAATTTCCATCAAAATTCTTGGCTTTATCGTAACGTAATGATCCTGTAAATTTTAATCGATCATCAACTAATTTCTTTTGCATTTGCATATACGCACCATACTCATTATAATTAATTGGTCCATCATAATCTGTAAAAATTGTACCACTTGAATTCAATGAATATTGCCTCCATGAACCTCCTACCTGTACATCTGCAAAATCAACAATATCTCTTAAATTATAATTTACATCACCATGATAAATTTTTGTTTCATCTTGAAATTTCGCCCCTGTATTTAAATCAGGGTCGGCAGTTACCTTATCAAGGGCTGCTTTAAATTCTGGAGTACCTGGCTGTAAAGTTACAGTAGCATCAGCAAATTGTCTTGCTCCTGCATGTAAACTAGCTGAAGCATTTTGAACATCTGTCAATGATCCGCCAGCTCCTAAAATTTGACTTGCCCCAGTTGCATATGCTCCTGCGTAGGTACCAAACCACTGAGAAGCAGTTTGTCTGTTTAAATTAATTCCTGCAAATCTCATATCATAAGAATCCCCAGCATCTTCATCTGTAACATAACCTCTAACAAAGAAATTATCACCTCTTACTTCTAATTTATGCTGTTGCATAAAGAAGTTCTTGATAGCATACCTATTCGCTCCTTGATATATGGTATTTCCTGTACCTATTTTTGCATTATAAATAATTTCCAAATCGTCAGCAAAAGGCCTGTAGTGCAAAGCCATATCAACTTTAGCGCTTTGAGCTACATAATCAGTTAAATCAGATTCTTTATACCCTGTACGAGAAACATTATCTTCAGGTAATAAGTTGCTTGTACCAGGTGGAAGCTGACCTATAGATTCTAAGAACAACCCTACACCTTTAAGGTTCTTAAAAGATGTCGCTCCTAAATTCACCTCATCACCATAAACATTTGCTTGATCAAAAGCTGTTTGCCCTTCTATTGAAGAAATAACTGTATCTGCATTTCCCGCCCCAGTATCAATATATTGATTAAAATCTGTTGCATGCCACTCCGTACCTTTTAAAAATGAAAAAGAAGCTTTCGCTGCAAATTTATCACTAAACTTATGAGCCATTCTAATTCCAACATCAGTGAAATTATTATCTCCAGCAGCTTTTTGACTAGTAATTCCACTTTTCGTGTAAATACTAACGCCTTCTGAATTAAAAGGATTTTTACTTGTCATAAACAATATTCCATTAAAAGCATTAGCACCATATAGTGCTGAAGAAGCCCCAGGAAGTAATTCAACTGAGTTAACATCTAACTCAGACATCCCTAACAAGTTTCCTAAATTAAAATTTAAAGCCGGAGATGAATTATCCATTCCATCAACCAATTGCATAAATCTAGTATTTGCAAAAGTTGCAAACCCCCTTGTATTCACCGATTTAAAAGTTAAACTATTTGCATTGACATCAACTCCTTTTAAATTTGCCAATCCATCATAAAAAGTTGGAGACGACGTGTTTTTAATAGCTCGAACATCTAAATGTTCCACAGAAACCGGTGATTCAAGAATTCTTTCAGGAGTTCTTGAAGCCGACACAATTACTTCATCTAAAACTGTTGCCGCTTCATTAAGAACAACGTTTATAATTTGATTATTTTTAGTAATTTCAACTGTTGTTAAAGAATATCCTATAAGTGATACCTCAATCGAAAAAGGTGGTTCTTCCTTTGCTATGAAAGAGAAATTTCCGTCAAAATCAGTAGTTGTTCCTATAGATTTTCCAACAACCTTTATATTGGCCCCTGGTATTGGCATACCAGTACTTGCTTCTTTTACAGTTCCTGTTACTGTTGTTTGTGCAACCATAACTGAACCAATAAAAAGTGCACAAATAACACTCAATAATTTTTTCATAATTTTTATAGTAGTATTGATTAAACTGCTCGCAAAATACAATTAATTTCTAATTATCCTAAAAATACAACCTATAAATTGATTTTATAGCAATTTTTACAGTTGTTTTTAATCATAATCTTAGCTTTTTTAAAATCTTATTAAATAATTATCACTTTCAAATAAACTTAGGTAACATTTACCCATATAAGTATAAATGTCCACACAATTTATTCATCCATTTTAAATATTTTTATGAAATATTAAACCGTGTAAAAAACAGTTTAATTTTATTACATTTGTTTTCTACTAAAAACTAACTATTATGACAAAAATGATTCATTCTTATTGGGCTTACATTGTATTAATTATTTTAATTGCTGCAGTTGTAAATGCTATTATTGGTTTAAGCTCAAAAAAAGAATTTAAAGATAAGGATTTACGAATTTCCTTATTTGCTTTAATTGCATCTCACATTCAATTAATAATTGGCTTTATAGCTTATTATACTTCAACTTTTTATGAATCAATGAAAAGTTTAGGAATGGGTGAGGTTATGAAAAACAGTGAATTAAGAAAGCCTCTTGTTGAACACCCTTTAATGATAATTATTGCCATTGCATTAATTACAATAGGGTTTTCAAAACACAAAAAGAAAACAACTGATAGTGCAAAATTTAAAACAATTGCTGTTTTTTATGGAATTGCACTAATTATTATCCTGGGAATGATTCCTTGGGGTTTATGGTTTACTAAATAATATTTTTTAACTCCCCAGATTTTTATCTGGGGTTTTTCTTTTTCATTATGAAAACAATTTTATCGTACATACTATCATCCATATTTTACCTTTTTTACGGATTTTTCTTATTATTTTTTCATGCCTTGCAATGGCTCGGATTTAATTTAGGAAAATATAAAGGTCATAAATTTACTGTAGATTTTATGAATGGTACACTTACCTATTTACTTTATGTTCTAGGTACTAGAATTAAATTCATCAATAAGCATGAAATTCCAGAAGATGTTCCATTGATTGTTGTTTCAAATCATCAAAGTATGCATGATATTTCCCCTTTATCTTATTTTTTAAGAAAATATCATCCAAAATTTGTTTCTAAAATAGAATTAGGGAAAGGAATTCCAAGTGTTTCTTATAACCTTACTCATGGAGGCTCTGTACTAATTGACAGAAAAGATGCTAGGCAATCATTATCTGCCCTAAGAGATTTTGGAAAGTACATAGAAAAAAACAAATATACTGCAGTAATATACCCAGAAGGGACCAGAAGTAAAGATGGAGTTCCAAAGCGTTTTTCTGAAAACGGTTTAAAAATGTTAACTAAGTTTGCTCCATCAGCATATGTTGTTCCTGTAACTATTAACAACTGCTGGAAACTTAACAAAAAAGGAATGTTTCCTTTAGAAATAGGTGTAAAGGTTACTTTTGAAGCTCATAAACCTATTGAAGCCAAGTCTATGAAATTTGATGAGTTGTTTGAAAAAGTAGAATCAACCATTAAAAATTCCGTAATTTAGCAGTCTACTACTACTAAATTAAAGACATGTCGGCACACAATATCAGGTTAGAGGTAATGCTAACCTTGGAAAAAAATATAGATACTTTTGTAGAAAAATATCTCATTACACCAGAAAAAGTTTGGCAACCCACAGATTTTTTACCAAATTCTCAAAGCGATACTTTTTTAGACGAAATAAAAGAAATTCAAGAACTTTCAAAAGACCTAAATGATGATTTTTGGACTGTTTTAGTTGGTGATACTATTACCGAAGAAGCATTACCTACTTATGAATCTTGGCTTTTAGATGTTGAAGGTATTTCTCAAATGAACGAAAACGAAGGAGACAACGGCTGGGCGAAATGGATTCGTTCTTGGACCGGTGAAGAAAACAGACATGGAGATGTTTTAAACAAATACTTGTACTTATCTGGTCGAATTAATATGCGTGAAGTAGAAATAACTACACAACATTTAATTGCTGACGGAATGGACATTGGAACGGGTCGCGATCCTTATAAAAATTTCGTATATACAAGTTTTCAAGAATTAGCAACCTTTATTTCTCATAATAATGTTGCAAAAATTGCTCGCAAAAAAGGACATAAGCTATTAGCTAAAATGTCTAAAATAATTGCTGGAGATGAAATGAGACACCATCAGGCATATACTGAATTTGTTCGTCAGATTTTTGAACATGACCCAAATGAAATGATGTTGGCATATCAATATATGATGAAGCATAAAATTGTAATGCCTGCAATGCATTTAAGAGAATCATTTGGAAAAAAAGGAGATTTATTCGATCAATTTTCAGCAGTTGCTCAAAGAGCTGGTGTTTACACAGGTTTTGATTATGTAGATATTATTAAAAAACTAAATACCACTTGGAGTATTGATAAAATAACCGGGCTAAATTCAGAAGCTGAGAAAGCAAGAGATTTTTTAATGAAATTACCAGATCGTATGTATCGTATTACAGAACGAATTGTAATTCCTGATACCAACTACAATTTTAAATGGATGAAACCCATAATTTAATACTATTTGAGTAACTATAAAAAACGTCGAATCAAATCAAGATTCGACGTTTTTTATTTTATTTCAAATATATCTTTATCGTTTAAAAAGTTCAATTTATTTCTAACTTTTGAAATATGATCCTTTTCTAACTTTATAACAGTTACACATTCTTTACCTTCTTCAATATTTGACAATGATTCACCCATACAATTATAAACTACCGAATGACCATTATATTCAAAATTATTAGCGTCTAATCCAACTCTATTAACACCTACCACGTACGTCATATTTTCAATAGATCTCGCTTTTAATAAAGCATCCCATGCTTCAATTCTGCGCTTTGGCCAATTTGCCACATACATTAGCACATCATAATCTTCAACATTTCTTGCCCAAACAGGAAAACGTAAATCATAACAAACTAACGGGCAAATTTTCCAGCCTTTATAATTTACTATTATTTTTTTCATTCCTGCTGTATAAACCTTCTCCTCACCTGCCAAAGTAAATAAATGTCTTTTATCATATTGATTAATTTCACCCGACGGATGAACAAAAAGAAAACGATTGTAAAAATTATTATTTTCGGATATGATAATACTACCAGCAATGGCAGCATTCTTTTTCTTAGCCAAATCTTTCATCCACTTTACAGTTTCACCATCCATCCTTTCTGAAATATTTCTAGGATGCATACTAAAACCAGTTGAAAACATTTCAGGAAGCACAAAAACATCAACCTCTTCAATAGTTTCAGATATCTTCTCAAATAACTGATTTCTATTTTCAATAGCATTTTCCCAAATTAATGAAGTTTGAATTACAGCAATATTTAAAGTTGGCATAGTTTTAATTTTAAGCGATAAAAATAATTAAAATTGCGCTACTTTTACCCGAAATTTAATCTTAATGAATAACGGAAAGAAACTTTTTATTTTTGATATTGATGGAACTTTAACTGACAGTGTTGCTCTTTATCATCAGGTCATTATTGACACTTTAAAAGAATTAGGAATTGAAAAAATTGACACGAATTTCAATGCCTATTTACATCACACAGATAGCTATGCCTTGAAATTAAATTTTGAACAAAACTTTAATGAGAATTTTGAAGACTCTTTGCTTGATAAATTTGATGATTTACTCGAAAAACAATTTTTAAAACATCCTCCTATATCAGAAATTAATGGAGCTAAAAATGCAATTGATTCTTTAAGAATGGCTTCTCAATTTTTCTGCTTTGCAACAGGTTCCTTGCCAAAACCCGCTCAAATTAAACTGAATCAATGCAATATTTGGAACTCACCAGAATTAATTGCCACTTCAAAAACAAGTTTAAATAGAGAAGGATTTGTTTTAGACGCCATAGAAAGATCAAAATTATATTATGACGTTACACATTTTGATGAAATTATCTCTGTTGGTGACGGTATATGGGATTTAAAAACGGCACAAAACTTAGATCTAGATTTTATTGGAATTGGCCTAAAAAACAAAGAATTATTAATTCAAAACGGTTGTGAAATTTGGTTTGAAGATATGAAAGACTTCTATTCCTTTTTGAAATAATTAAACACAACAGCTTGACTGTCACCCTCTTAAAGTTCAGGAAGTCGATTTTTTTTAGTAACTTTAAATTATGGACACTAAAAAAATCATCATTTCTCAAGCATTAAAAATTTTTGGATTAGTTGTATTGTTCTTTTTTTTAATGAAGTTCTTAAATTTAGAACATATTACTGAGCTACGTTTATTCAATGTTTTCTTTGTTTTGTACGGAATAAATGGTGCTATAAAATTGAATATTCACAAAAACAAAACGAACAACTATCTTTCAAACTTATATTTAGGCTTTGCATCTTCGTTTTTAGCCGTTATTTTCCTAAGTATTTCACTAACTATTTATCTATTTTATATACAACCTTCTTTTATCAATACTATAGAAGATTTGAATATGTGGGGATCAAATTTATCACCTCCATTAGTGGCTTTTGCAATTTTAGTTGAAGGGATAGCTTCTTCAGTTATTTTAACATTTATTTTAATGCAATATTGGAAAAATCATAAAATAAGCATTGCATAAATCGATTATATTCTATTTAAAATTTCAGCAGCTTTTTTAATTGTTTCATCAGTTTTAGCAAAACAAAAACGTAAAACTTTAGTATCTAATTCATTTTCATTAAAAACAGAAATTGGAACTGAGGCAATTTTCATTTCTTTTGTTAACCTAACAGCAAAATCATAATCATTTTCGTTGGTAATATTTTTAAAATTCAACAATTGAAAATAAGTTCCTTTTGATGGTTTAAATTCAAATCTGGAATCTTTAATTAAGTCTAAAAACAAATCTCTTTTTTTCTGATAAAAATTTCCTAATTCTAAATAATTGCTTGGTGTTTGTAAATATTCTGCTAAGCCAATTTGAGTAGGATGATTAACACAAAATACATTAAACTGGTGTACTTTTCTAAATTCTTCCATTAAATACTTAGGAGCAATACAATAGCCCATTTTCCAGCCCGTATTATGAAATGTTTTTCCAAATGATGCAGTTATAAATACTCTTTCAGCCAATGCAGGGAATAATGCCGAGGATTGATGTTGTTCCCCATCAAAAATAATATGTTCATAAACCTCATCACTTATTAAAAGTATATTGGTACCTCTTAATATATTTTCCAATTGAATCATATCATTTTTTGTAAGAACCCTACCTGATGGATTATGAGGAGTATTCACAATAATCATTCGGGTTTTATCAGTAATTTTTCTTTTTACCTCCTCCCAATTTATTGTAAATTCTTCAGGATCTAGTTGAACAGAAATTGTTTTACCACCAAATAATTCAATTGTTGGCTCATAACAATCATAAGCAGGCTTAAAAATAATAACCTCATCATTTTTTTTCACTGTTGCAGCTATAGCAGTGAAAATGGCTTGGGTTGCCCCAGCTGTAATAGTGATTTCAGACTCAGGACTATATGACGCTCCATACAATAATTCCATTTTTTTTGATATTGCCTTCCTTAAACTTAAAGTTCCTGGCATAGGTGCATATTGGTTCATACCATCATTCATTGCCTTACTTACTAGATCAATTAATTTTGAATCACTTTCAAAATTTGGAAATCCCTGAGATAAATTCAATGCATTTTGTTCCTGAGCCAAACCACTCATAACTGCAAAAATTGATACTGGTACATTTGGTAATTTAGATTGTATTTGAAGCTTATGTGATGGCATATTGAAGGGTTTAAAGGATAAATGTGTTTGATATTAATTGTTTTTAAATATAGTAAATCTTCTTTTTGTGTAATTAATTTATACAAAGAAACCTGTTTCGATAATGAAACAGGTTTCTTTAATATCTATATGGGAACGAACTAAGCACACTTTAACCTTACTAACCAAAATAAAGGTGCAAAATATTTTTTACGAATGTAGTTCGAAATAAAGTTTACCCACTTTAAAATGTTCCGAAACCCATAAATAATGTTCTAAAATTATTTAAATCAAATTAAGGTTTTTTAGAAGTTCGTCCTTAAATTTTGTTCCAATTGGAATTAATTCATTGTTTAGTTTTATAGAAGTTTTATTTACTTGACTCAAGTACTCAGTATTCACAATATAACTTCTATGAACCCTAATAAATTTAGAATTCAAATTATTGATAATACTATTCAAACTAACTCTAGCTACATGCGTTTGTTCATTCAACAAAACTATATCAGTGTATACATGAGAACTCTTTAAATAAAGAATATCCTTGAATAATATTTTCTTAAAAACACCTTTATCTTTAATAAATAAAGCATCCTTTAGAACAAAATTCGAATCGGTAATTTCATCATTTTTTTTACTGAAATTATACAATGCTACCTCTATTGAGGTATATAATTCTTCCTTTGTAAATGGTTTCACTAAATACGCAGGAGGCATTACCTTTTTAGCTTTATTTAATGTAATAGGATCCGAATTTGAAGTCAGAAAAATAAAGGGGAAGTCATATTCATCCTTAATTTTTTGAGCTAAGTCAATACCTGTTTTACTTCCACCTAATTCAATATCTAAAATAGCAATATCAGGTTGTTCATTTTTAATTTGAATCAATGCTTCGGTATAATTTAATGCAGGTTCAATAATTTCATAACCTAACTCTTCTAAAGTATCACATAAATTATCAGCAATAATTATTTCATCTTCAACAACTAAAATTTTAACTTTTTTCATACCTCTTATTCTACTAGTCTTCTCAAATTTGTATCCTTAAATAAAACTTCAAAATTAGCCCCATTTACATTTGACTGATTTATTGATCCTTGCAACTGCTTTACTAAACGTGTAACCAACCTTAATCCTAAACTTTTTACCTTTTTTAAGTTTATTGAACTGTCTAATCCAGGCCCATTATCAGAAACTACTAATTTGTAAAAATCATCTTTCCTTTTATCAATTGAGATATTTAAGCTTTTTTCAGAATTGTTATTAAATGCATATTTATAAGCATTTGTTATCAGCTCATTTATGATTAAACCAAGAGGAATTGCAGTATCAACATCAAACATCATATTTTCTGAATTAACAGAGGTGTTTATTTGTTTGTTTGAACCATACATTGCAGATAGTTCTTTCACCAACAATTTAATATACTCATCAAAATTTATCAATCCATCCTCATTTTGATATAATTTCTGATGAATTAAAGCCATTGACTTTACCCTGTTTTTACCATCATTTGCCAATTCAAGTGCTTTTTCATCTTCAATACCTTTCGTTTGAAGCTCTAGCAGGCTAGATACTATTTGAAAATTATTTTTAACTCTATGATGAACTTCCTTCAACAGTAAATCTTTTTCCTTTTCTTTTTTAATAATTGCATCTCGTTGTAACTTAATTTCTTCATTTTTCGCCTTCAAAATCTTTTGTTGTTTGAATTTTTTCAGAATAACAAAAATTAAGGATAACAACACAACTGCGGTTAATATAATAATTACTAAATATAAACTGGATTTCTCTTTTTGATGGAGTATTTCTAGCTCCTTGTCTTTTATAGCTTGTTTAGTTCTATAATTAGCTAAAGAGTTAGACAGATCTTCAGAATATATTTTACGAGTTAAGTGTACACACTTTGATTTAAATTCGATGGATTTTTTTAAAAAACCCTTTGCTTCCAATAATTGTGAACTATGATCTAAAACAAAATAGAACTCATTTGGGTTTAGCACATTTTCACCTAATTTTTCAATCGAGTCACAAAAAGAAATATATCCATCAACATTAAATTGAGAAAATATTTCATTTGTAAATTGAGATTTTGCGTCTAAACTCTTTAAAAAATTAGCATATAAAGAGTAACTGTAGGCTTTAGATCCTGGATTTTGAAATATAATTTTTAAAATTTCATTTACACGTTTATCATTTCCTCCTTTAAACAAATAAGCATCAACCAATTTCTCTAAGGTTTGGATATAATAAGGGCTTTTTTCTTCTGATTCGGATTCTAGCGAAAGGCTTAACTCACTATTTTCAATATAACCATCAAGATTTCTCTCCAGAATCAAAAAATCACATAGAAGATTTAAAAAAATTATTCGAAGTGTATTATCATTTAAGTTTGTAGCAGATTCAAGACCATCTAAACAAAGAGATTTACCATCTTTTATGTTTTTTTCAATAAGAAATAATACTATCTGATGATTACTAATAAGAAGATTAGCTTTTTCCACATTATCATCTTCCTTGTCAAATTTAGAAACATATTTTTTTAGAAGTTGGTTTCTTCTTGTGGCCTCATCAATTCTTCCAGTATTTCTCAGTTTTGTAATTAACAACCAATTTGTATAAACATAGTCCAGTGCCATAATTTGACTATCAGATGGAACAGGTAAATCATCTACAAATTTTATTAGTACATCAATATTATTAGTTGCTCTATTGTTTAATTTTGAAGCAAACTTATAATCATCTTTATGGGATTGTGTTCCATCAATAATTCGTTCTAAAATTCCTACATAGTTTGAACTTGATATTTTCTTAAGTTTAGAAACATAAATCTTGGAAGAATCTAATTGTTTATGAACAATAAAATTTTCTACCTTAACTATATTCACTTCCTTCTTTACTTCCTCAATTTCAGCCTTTACTTGAGTAAACCCAAGATTAAAGCAAAGGCAAAATACTACTAAAACTAAATTATTTTTCATTCAAAAAAATTATAAGATTCAAAGGTATAAAAAAGCCCGTTTCAAATAATTGAAACAGGCTTAATATTTATTTTAATATTAAATAGGTTTAATAAATTTCCTTTTCTTTATATTTAAAAGAGAATACATTATTAATATTTAAATACATTTTAGATATATTTTTATTTTTATCAAAATCATATTTGAATTCCTCAAATTCAGAATTTCCTTTGGAGATCGTAGGTACTCCATTCATTCCTAGTTTCAAATTAAAAGCATGTGATATAATAAATTCAAGTTCTCCAAATGTACCAATATAAACAGGAAATGGAAATGAATTTAAATCAACATAATCATCATATGTGATAATTTTTGCAGCTAAGCTCCCTATGTTTTGTTCAAATTTGATCAACTGATTTTCACTGTTATAGGAAAAATTAAAAATATTTGGATTTGAACTATTATACCAAACCTCTTTTTTAGTTATCATGTTATCTTCATTATAATAAAAAACCATCTTATGAGGCTGATCCCATCCTTTAACAACAATTTCTCCTTTCTCCTTAGTTACTTCTAACTCATAAAATACACCTCCAACACTTTCAGTTCTAATTGAAATTAGCTCATTTAATTCGTTATATTTAAATAATTTTCTATCAATATCACTTAAACTTCTTGTACTATATTTTTTAATTAATATCAATTTATCTTCTGCATCATACTTAACTTCATCAATAAATAGAATGTCATCTGTAACTCCATCATGATAATTAATTTCTGTCATCAAATACTCAGCTTCAGGTAAATTTTCTTCGTTTTTTGAACATGCAAATGAAAGCAGTGCAAAGCATAAGTAAAAATAAGAATGTTTCATAATCTTGGTAAATTTGGCTTTATCAAATATTTTAAAACTGTAGGTTTAATCACTCCAAATAACATCTATAAATATTATTTTTCTCTATATTTAAACCTCATACCTCCTTCATATTCTTTAACATTGTTAAAATCACTGAATGTTTTAAATTCACTAACATTACCAAATTCATCTACATCATATTCATAGTAACCATAATCCCAATTTGATGGTTTTCCAAGACCGTTATACTTTAAATCGAAAGCATACAAAATAATAAAATCTTCTGTTGGAAACATTTGGTGAAATTGAAAAGGCTCACTTTCATCAAATTCTCTAAATAGACTCGTATAATCTACAACTCCATCATATCCACTTTCAACCTTAGTTAATTGACCTTTTTCATTTCGTGAATAATTTCGAAAATTAATATTTTGATCTAAAAAAACATCTTCTTCTTTTGTTATAAAGCGATCCGAATCATAATAATAATGTTTAAAATCAGCTCCCATATTATGCAATGTTACTTTCCCTGCCTCATGAGTGACCAAATATTCAGAATGAATTAAATCCTTATCCGTAATAGGTCTAATTTTTGAAAGAAACCCTTCAGAATCATAAATTAGCTCGTACACCATTTCTGAAGTTTTATTACGAGGATTATATTGAGTTACACTAATTAGTTTATTATCATCATCATATTCATATTCCCAATAGTTAGAATCTCCATTATAATCTATTAAAGTAGGATCTACAAAACTCACTTGAGAAATTAAATATTCCTTTTTCAAGGTTAATTTATCATCCGAATCAGAACAAGAGCTTAGACCAAGAATTAAAAAAAGGAAAACAGGTAATTTGAAGCATAAATGCCAATTCATATATTTCATAGCTAAATATTTTTTTAACAAAACTATCTATTATTTTCAACAAAAAAAAACCCGTTTCAAATTAATTGAAACGGGCTTAATAATTATTTATATTTCAAAAAACTATTTTATACTAGCTTTTAAATATTCACGATTCATTCTTGCGATATTATCAAGTGAAATTCCTTTAGGACATTCTACTTCACAAGCTCCTGTATTTGTACAGTTACCAAATCCTTCAGCATCCATTTGTGCAACCATATTTCTAACTCGATCTGCCGCTTCAACTTTACCTTGAGGTAATAAAGCAAACTGAGATACTTTTGCAGAAACAAATAACATTGCACTAGAGTTTTTACAACTAGCAACACAAGCTCCACAACCAATACAAGCTGCAGCATCCATAGATAAATCTGCATCTAGTTTTGGAATAGGTAATGCATTTGCATCTTGTGTATTTCCAGAAGTATTAACTGATATATATCCACCTGCTTGTTGAATACGCTCAAATGCCATTCTATCAACTATTAAATCCTTAATTACAGGAAATGCTTTTGCTCTCCACGGTTCAATATAAATAGTATCACCATCTTTAAAAGTACGCATATGTAACTGACAAGTAGTAATTCCTCTGTCTGGTCCATGAGGCTCACCATTTATATGTAATGAACACATACCGCAAATACCTTCTCTACAATCGTGATCAAAAGCAATTGGCACTTCATTTTTTTCAACCAAATCTTCATTTAAAACATCCATCATTTCTAAGAATGACATATGTTCTGAAATATCGGTAACTTTATATTCGACCATTTGACCTTTGTCTTGAGGTCCTTTTTGTCTCCAAATTTTTAACGTTAAATTCATAATGTCTTTTCTTATTTGTATGAACGAGTTTTTAATTCGATGTCTTTAAATTCTAATTCTTCTTTATGCAAAATTGCTTCACTAGGTTTCCCTGTATATTCCCAAGCTGCTACATACGCAAAGTTTTTATCATCACGTCTTGCTTCACCATCTTCAGTTACATGTTCTTCACGGAAGTGACCTCCACAAGATTCTTCACGCTCTAACGCATCCTTAGCAAATAATTCTCCTAATTCTAAGAAATCAGCAACTCTTCCAGCTTTTTCTAACTCAGGGTTCAATTCATTTAAATCTCCTGGTACTTTTACGTTTTTCCAGAAGTCTTCACGAATATCTTGAATTTCTTTGATTGCTTCTTTTAATCCTTTAGCATTACGAGCCATTCCTACTTTATTCCACATAACTAAACCAAGTTTTTTATGGAAATAATCTACAGAATGCGTTCCTTCATTATTAATAAAGAAATCTAATTTATCTTGAATTTCTTTTTCAGCAGCGTCAAATTCTGGAGAATCTGTTGGGATTGCACCAGTTCTAATATCATCTGCTAAATAATCACCAATTGTATAAGGCAATACGAAATAACCATCAGCTAAACCTTGCATTAAGGCAGAAGCTCCAAGTCTGTTAGCTCCGTGATCAGAGAAGTTTGCTTCACCAATACAGTACAATCCAGGAACTGTTGTCATTAAGTTATAATCAACCCAAACACCACCCATTGTATAGTGTGTTGCAGGATAAATCATCATAGGAGTTTTATATGGATTCTCATCTACGATTTTCTCATACATTTGGAATAAGTTACCGTATTTAGCTTCTATTATTCCTTCTCCTAATTTAGTGATTTCAGCTAAAGAAGCATTATCCATACCTTTAATTTTTGCCTGCTCACTACCATAACGGTGAATTGCAGATGCAAAATCTAAATATACAGCTTCTCCAGTTGCATTTACTCCGTAACCAGCATCACAACGCTCTTTTGCTGCTCTTGATGCAACATCACGTGGAACTAAGTTACCAAATGCAGGATATCTTCTTTCTAAGTAATAATCTCTGTTTTCTTCAGCAATTTCAGTAGGTTTTAATTTCCCTTGTTGAATTGCTTTTGCATCATCCATATTTGCAGGAACCCAAATTCTACCATCATTACGTAATGATTCAGACATTAGAGTTAATTTAGATTGGTAATCTCCTGAACGTGGAATACACGTTGGGTGAATTTGTGTAAAACAAGGATTTGCAAAATATGCTCCCTTTTTATGAATTTTCCAAGCTGCAGTAGCATTAGAACCCATTGCATTTGTAGATAAGAAATATACATTTCCATAACCACCAGTTGCAACAACAACAGCATGTGCTGAATGACGTTCTATTTTACCTGAAACTAAATCACGAGCAATAATTCCTCTTGCTTTTCCATCAACTTTTACAACATCTAACATTTCGTGACGATTGAACATTTCAATTTTACCACGAGCAATTTGACGGTTCATTGCAGAATAACATCCTAACAATAATTGTTGACCTGTTTGACCTTTAGCGTAAAATGTACGAGAAACTAACACCCCACCAAATGAACGGTTGTCAAGTAATCCACCATAATCACGTGCAAAAGGTACACCTTGTGCAACACATTGATCAATAATAGCTCCTGAAACCTCAGCTAAACGATGTACGTTTGCCTCACGAGAACGGTAATCTCCACCTTTTACAGTATCATAAAATAAGCGATAATTTGAATCACCATCACCCATATAATTTTTTGCTGCATTGATTCCTCCCTGTGCTGCAATTGAATGCGCTCTACGTGGAGAATCTTGATAAGCAAATGCTTTTACGTTATATCCTAGCTCTGCTAAAGTTGCAGCAGCTGATCCACCAGCTAAACCTGTTCCAACTACAATAACATCAATGTTACGTTTGTTCGCAGGATTAACTAAGTTAATTCTATCTTTATAATTTGTCCATTTATCTTTTATTGGACCTTCTGGTACTCTTGAATTTAAAGTCGTCATATTTCTTTAAGATTAATGGTTAAAATGGTGAAACAATGCAATAATAATAAATCCTAAAGGAATCACTATTGAATAAAAAAGACCAAAAGACTTTACACATTTTGTGTATTTGTTATTGAATCCCATTGATTGAAATGCCGATTGAAAACCGTGTGCTAAGTGTAAACCAAGTAAAACAAAAGCAACTACATATGCAGCAACTCTCCACATTGGCACAAACTTGTGTTGTAACTCTGCGAAATATCTCATTTCTCCATTATGCATACCAGACATATCACCTAAAACATATTTGGTGTTTAATTCTGGAATCCAAAAATCTAAGAAGTGAATCACAATAAACGCTAAAATTACAGCTCCCGAAACAACCATATTTCTTGAAGACCATGAAGCACTTGCTCCTCCATTAAATTTGGCATACTTTACATTTCTTGCCCCTTTATTCCTAAGCTCTAAAACAAATCCCATTACAAAATGAAAAACAACTCCAAATATAAGTACAGGTTGCATCGCAAACTGAATTAAAGGATTTGTTCCCATAAAGTGTGACATTTCGTTAAAAACGTCTGCACTAAATAATGAAGTTAAATTTACCACTAAATGAATAATAAGGAAAATAATAAGGAAAAGTGCCGACAATGCCATGGCTACTTTCCTTGCAATTGATGAAGATAAAAATCCGCTCATATTTTAAATATTTTTTTTAAAGGAACAAAGATACTATTTCATTTTTTGTATTGAAACATAAATTACATAACAGATAGCTATTTAGAATGATTATAAAAAGTTTTATTAAAAATAATTAACCTTTATTCAAATGTTTCTAAAAAATCTACAATGTTTTTTACAGAAAAAGCTTTTTTATTGACAATTTCATCTTTTCAGTGAATCACAGTCAAGAATATGACAACATAAAAACAACCTGTTTCCCTACAAATTCAATCCACTTAAGAATCTACAAAAACACGATAATACAGGACATTTTACTCCCTAATTTAACCTGCTCAATACCAATTATTAGAACATTATTTTACTTAAACATTAAATTTGACAAATCTCGAAATTCGTTTCAGATTAAGTTTAACTTATATTCTCACAGTAATTAATCTTGCCACATTTTTTATAGAGTTTATACAATTTTTCAATGCCAAAAATTGAAAATCACGTCTTATAAAGTCAATTTTCGACTACCTTTTAGAACATGATTGGATTAATTGAGTTGATTTTATAATTTAAAATGTACACAGTTTATTTTTTTAAAGAAATTTAAGAGCACTTAATTATTGGAAGGAATAAGGCACTTATTATTTCTCCATTTAAACCATAAATCCTCAGGAAGAATAATCTGATTATTACATGTTAAATAATTTCCTGCTTTATCCTTCTTTAAAATTTTTAATTCTCCTTTTTTAATTGAATTTACAATTTTATAGATCAATCCATTTTCTGGGTGATTAAATCCCTTCTTTGTATAAGTAACACCCATTCTATTATTAAACAAATCCATAGATTTTGAAACTTTATCAGGCAGAGTACCATTTTCTAACCTATTCCTCTTGTAGGTTTTGTAATTACTTCTCTCATAAGACCTACCCAAGGAAAGCGCAGCTCTTTTGCCAATTTTCTCATGCAGTCTTGCCATCCAATATGCGTGTCTAAATGCATCAACCTGCCCACCTGATTTATCTTTATCTAATAAATTAGTTAAAGCAATGGAATCTGAAACTCTATTAGACCTCTCAGAAACCTTCAACGCCTTACTTGCTTTAAATGGATGAAAAACAATCCATTTTTTTATGGGAGTTGGCTGTTTCCAAAAATTCTTCCAATTTGTTTGCCCCATTAATTGACAACTCAAAAATGCAAGACTAATAAACAGAAAAACCTTTTTCATTATTATTTCACTTTAAATACCTTTTTAACAGAACCAATTCTAATTTGATACTCTCCTTTAATTAAATAGTACATATTATTTTTAGCCTTTACAATTTCTACTCCTTTATTTTTTTTAAGAAAGTCCTTTATACCATTTTCTGAAAATGTAAGATTATAATCAAAATTATTAAATCCTTTGTCGGCTTTTAACTTATAACTATTAATTACTACACCATTGTTCGATAAAACTTCTAATTTATACTCTCCAGATTTTGAAACAAAATATGGTATGGTAATTTTTGGCTCGAACGGCTCGTACCATCTATTCCAAGAACTCCCCCATCTTTTTGATCCACGGATTGAAGGAATCTCAAATATTGCAACATCTTCATTTTTTATAGTATTATATTGTTGTAACGCTTCAATATTGGTTTTATAAATAGATCTTCCATGAGTTCCAATAACTAAATCCTTAGCTTCTTCTTGAATTACCAGGTCATGAACGGCAACTTTTGGAATTCCATTGGTAAACATTTCCCAAGTTTCACCTTTATTAAAGCTTACAAAAACTCCATTATCTGTTCCAACATAAAGTACATTCTCATCTAAAGAATCTTCTTTAACCACATTTATTGGAGAGCTAGGTAAATTTCCATTAATAGGAATCCAAGTTTTCCCAAAATCATCACTTACAAAAATATAAGGTGTAAAATCATCGTTTCTATATCCATTTAATGTTATATAAACTCTTTCTTTTTCATGTTGCGAAGCAATTACTCTAGAAATCCATCTTTCTTTTGGAAGGTTGTTTGAAATATACTCCCAATTAGACCCTCCATTTTTTGTCACATATATATAACCGTCATCACTACCCGCATAAATTAATCCAAATTGAAATGGACTTTCAGAAATTGAAGACAAAGTTCCATAAGGGACATTTCCCTTTTTTCCTCCTGAGGTTAAATCCGGTGAAATCACTTCAAAACTTTCTCCTCGATCCATTGACCTCAATAATTTATTAGCACCCATATATAAAATATCCTGATTATGTGAGGAAAGCAAAATAGGAGTTTGCCAATTATAGCGATAAGGAGAATCACCAAGTTCATGCTTAGGATGAATATCAATTCGTTCTTTAGTTTTTAAATTCAATCGAAAATAATATCCAAATTGAGAGCCAGAATAAATAATGTTATTATCTCTACTATCTATTTGAACTTGCATTCCATCACCTCCACCAATTGATTTATAAGGATAATTTCCACTTCCGATCCATCTTTTTGATGCCTTATAATTACTTGGACCATACCAAACACCATTATCTTGCAAACCTCCGTAAACATTATATGGCTTTTGGTTGTCTACATTAACAGAATAAAATTGACCAACTGAAGGCTGATTATTTTTAATCCAGTTTTCGCCATCATCGTAGGTAATATTTATTCCTCCGTCATTTCCATTAATTATATGTCCTTCTAATTTAGAATTTACCCAAATTGCCTGATGATCAGCATGTACATTTTCCTTCCCTATTGAGGTAAAAGTAATACCACCATCATCTGATTTTATAAGTGGAACTCCACCAATGTAAATTTTATTTTCATTAAAAGTATTCACTGCTATTATTCCAAAATAGTACCCATATGAACTGTAAACTCCATCTAAATAATCTTTATGAGTTTTTTTCCAGCTTCTCCCTCCATCTTCAGATTTATACACCTCAGCACCAATCACTTCAGAGTTTAACAATACAAAATTCGCATCCTCTAAATATGTAACCAGATCACTTGGTTTAATTTTTCCTTTTTCAACTGATTTCTTTACACTTTTAGCTGAATACTTTTTATCAAAATAATTATTCTCTAAAAATTTATTCAAATCTTCATTATTCAATTTTAAAAAATTTGAAATACTCATACTTCTAAAATCATCCTTAGATAACCCTTCTTTTTTACTTTTCTTTTTAATAGGTCTTCTAAATTGATTATCTAACAAAGCATAAACCACATTACTATCAAATGCAGCTAAACCAATTCTACCAATTCCTTTCCCTGTTGGGAAGCCATTTTCTTCTGAAGTAATTTTCACCCAATTTGAACCACCATCTATACTTTTATAAATTGCAGAATTTTCACCATCACCATCAAAATTCCAAGCTTTCCTATTTCTTTCCCATGAGGCAGCAAACATAATTTCTGGATTAGTTGGAGATACACTTACATCAATTATTCCTGTATTTTCATTTATAAATAATGTGTTCTTCCAAGTTTTTCCACCATCGGAAGTTTTAAAAATTCCACGCTCTTTATTTGGTGTATATAAATGACCTATAACACCGACAATAATTTCATTTGGATTATTTTTATTGATGATTATTCGACCAACGTGTTGAGAATCATTTAAACCTACATTTTCCCAAGTTTTCCCTTTATCATTACTTTTTAAAATTCCGATTCCAGCATACGAGGATCTCGATGAGTTACTTTCACCTGTACCTACCCAAATTGTTCCATTTTTCCAATCAACTGCAATATCTCCCATATTTTGGGTTGGAGCATTGTCTGCAATAGGTGAAAAAGACGTACCATTATTATTTGTATACCATAGTCCGCCAGATGCATAAGCAACATAAAATTCAATTGGGTTATTAGGATTTACATCAACATCTACAACTCGACCACTCATAATTGATGGACCTATATTTGTAAATGGAATATTTTTAACTATTGAGTTCTGGGCATATAAAATTGTAGTAAAAAATAAAAAACTTAAAACGATGGTGAACTTTTTCATTATCAATAAATTTGGTTAATATCAAATTAGCACAGCCTAAATGGTGTATCTAGTTAGTTCAAATTTATTATAATATATACACCTAGAAAGTATATTTATATATTTTTGTGAAAAATAATTATAAATACACTATGAATCTTCAATGATTAACTCATGAAGCACTAAAAAAGGAGTTTTAAAATAATACTTAATGTCTTTTTGCTTTGGTCTAAACAATATCTGCTCAAATAAATTCAAGTTTTTTGCCGCCATCACAACCAAATCAATAGATTCCTTATCTATAAAGTTTTCTATAGACACTTCAAAATTCTCGTTAACTTCATTATGAAAACTATGTGGTTGATTTACGAAATAATCTTCTAAAGTTTCTTTATTCCAGCGTTGTTCTTTATTTAATTTTTCAGTTTTTTTTGAAACATGAACGAAGCTAATTGGTGATTCCTGGTAGCTCAAAAAGTTGGTCATATTTTGCAGCAATCTCGCCTCGTAAAAATTAGTGTAATCTGTTGGAAATCCAATTTTGTTAACTCCATTAAATTGAGCCTCATTAGGAACCACTAGAATTGAACATTTTAATTTTGTAATAATCTCCTCGGAAATTGGACTTATATTATTTTCCCTCCCACTAGAAGTCATTCCGTTACTGCCAATTACTATTAAATTAATATTTTTTTCTTTAATTTCTTTTCTTGCGGCATCAATAATATTATCTTCCGAGATTATTGAAACAAACTTATGATTACCACTTAAAGGAGACAAAGAAATTTTACTTAAAAGTTCATTTATTCTTGTCTTATTATTTTTTTTTGTAGTGACTTCGACGTGGTTAAATACATCCTCTTCAATTTTATCTCCTTGAGTATTTTCGGCATTCAATATATAAAAATTACACTTTTTACCTTCAAAAAATTCAAGGGTATATTGGATTGAATTCCAGGAGTTATTCGAAAAATCCGTTAAGATTAATATATTTTTCATTGACATTATAATTCATACAAACTTAAACAATGGTGTTTTAAGAATAAATGACATTAGTCAGCGATTTAACCACACTTTATAGGTCTTTTTCAATTCAAAATTTAATTGACAGCTTCCAGTTTTTCAAGATCCAGAATTTTAATATTTCTACCGTCAATTTCAAGGATTCCTTTCTTTTTAAAATCGGTTAAAGTTCTTATTAAACTTTCTGTAGCGATTCCTGCAACACCTGCAAGATCGCGACGAGATATATTAATACTATCGGTTGGTTTATGACTCATTATATTGGCAAATTTCAAAATGGTTTTCGCTGTTTTTCTACGCATTGAACCATATGCCATTTGTAATAACTGCTCTTTAACTTCTGTTAAATTTTCATTTATCAATTGAAATATTTCTAAAGAAAGTTTATGATTGCTTTCTAATATTTCTTGCAATTTATTTTTTGGAACATGTATAATTTCAACTTCTTCCATTGCTGTTACAGATTCATAGTAATGAGAATTATCAATAATAGCCGACAAACCAATGAAATCATCTCCCTTGTGAATATTTAGAATTAACTCTTTTCCAAACTCATCAATTTTAAAGCTTTTTGTTTTCCCTTTATAAACTAAATAAATGTTATTTGAGCTTTCCCCTTCCTTATAAATAACCTCACCTTTTTTATACTTTTTTGAAATTCCATAATCACAAAAGAAATTTTTAAGATCTTCTAAATCTTCAATATTATTAAATGAATTTTCTTCCTCTAAAACAATAACTTCTTTTGCTTCCTGCTCTTTTAATAATTCAAACTTTGCTAACCTACTACTAATAGCACTTAAAAGTAAATCTTCACCAATAGGTTTAGTTAAATAATCATCAGCTCCCAAATCCATTCCTTTTCGAACATCTTTCATTTCTGTTTTTGCCGACATAAAAATAAAAGGAATTCTTTTGGTTTGTTCTTCTTGAGATAATAGCTTTAGTAAATCATAACCATCCATTTCCGGCATCATTATATCACATAATATTAAATCTGGAAGCATAATTCTAGCCTTCTCTGCACCTCTTTTTCCATTTGGCGCGGTAACAACTTTATAATTTTCTAATTCTAAAATTTCAGCCGTTGTTTCTCGTAATATCGTATCGTCCTCAATTATTAATATTGTTTTCATTTCTCTGTTATTAATGGTAATTTCACAATAAAAGTGGTTCCTTCATTTTTAATACTGTTAAACTCAATGTTTCCTCCAAGATTTTCTAAATGTCCTTTTACAATGTTTAGACCAATTCCTGTCCCTTGATTTGTTAAGGCATTTTCAGCTCTAAAATATCGTTCAAAAATATGTTTCTGATCTTCAAGCGGAATTCCAATTCCCTGATCCTTAATTTCAAAAATAAACTCCTTGGTATTATGTATTATTTTAAAATCAATGGTAGTATTTTCCGAGGAATATTTTATAGCATTGTGTAACAGATTAGATAATATTAATTCAAGAATTTTTTCATCTTGATAAATATTAATATCGTCAATATTGGAAGGGTAGTTAATATGCTGCCCACTTTTCAACATCATATTAGCATTGTAAATAACTTCATTTACAATTTTACTCAATTTAAAATTACTCAATTTATACTTTATTTTCCCAGACTCTAGTCGTTCAACAGATAAAAAATCGTTTAGAATTCCATTTAAATATTGAACCTTGTTTTTTATTGTGAATAAATGCTTTTCTCTTTTCTCTTGAGTTTCTGTATTTTTATATTTCCCAATTAATATTGCTGCATTTTGTATACCACTTAATGGTGTTTTGAATTCATGGGAAACCAATGATAAAAATTTTGTTTTTAATTCATTTAACTCTTTTTCCTTCTTTAAAGCTTTTCTTAATTTAGACTCTGCCTTTACTCTTTTTTCAATTTCCTTTTTTAAATCTGAAACTGTTTTATTTAATTCATTTGTTCTTTTTGATATTTTTTCTTCTAAAAGGGCGTTTAGTTCTTTAATTTTATTTTCAGATTGTTTTCTAACAGTAATATCAATAACAATAGACATTACATAAGTTTTCTCTCCAATTTTAAAAGGATTTAGACCTACTTCTACAGGAAAATTAGTTCCACTTTTGTGAGCCCCAAACAAATCAGTGTTTTGTCCCATTTGCCTAGCCGATGATTGTTTGTAGAATTTATTATAATGCCCACCATGAGCCTTATGATGCTTTGAAGGTATTAACACATTAAGGTGTTTTCCTATTAGTTCGTCATTAAAATATCCAAACATTTGTTCTGCAGCAGAATTAGTAGCTACGATTGTTTGATTTTCATCTACAACCACAACACCTTCAGACACAGCTTCAAATAGAACATTAAAAACGAATTCGTTTTCATGAAATAAATTAGGCAAAGAAATATTTTTTTTAGTTATTAGTAACTTCGAAAATACTAAAAATTTATGAACTAATATGATGAATTAAGTTGAAATTCCATTTTATTCAATTGATTTATATTGTTTCACGATTAAGTCCAATAATAGTATAAAAACGCTAATGTATTTTATTAATTATTGAAATTCTTATAACAAAATCAACTAATAAGTTTTCGTCATAGTGTTAGGAATAACAATAATAAAATCAGCCTTCAACTTATTTTCTTTATTAAATTTCTTAGGATTTTTTTGCTCAACTACACTTACCGTAATAATATTAAGTTCTCTATTTTCTTGTTTTAAATACCAATTGATTCCTTCATAATCATCAGAATGATATGAACCATTATAATGTATAAATAAATTATTAGTTGTTATATTCTCTAAAATAAAATGAGCCATTGTAGCATCTTTAATTGCCTGTGCCTTTGGTAAATTATCACCTCCATGACCTCCCATCATTTCTTTCATTTTCAAATATCCAGGTAACGAAGCATCGTATTTAATTGGTAATGGGGCTATCCAATTTTTTTCTTGCTCAGATAAATTGTCAAGCGCTTTAAACCCACCTTTAAAAACATTGCTTGCATATCTTCTAGGAATATTTGTAGCAATAAAACTTAGGTTATTTGATTTTGCAAAATCTACCAATGGCTTATAATCTGTAGGGTAATTTTTCCACAATCTAGCAACTGTATCAAAAGCTTTTTGGTTTATTTCTCCATTTAAGTATTGATTTAATTGAATTTGATTATCTGCTTCAATCATTTCCGCTCCTAAAGTCAATTCTCTTAATTTACTTAATTCTGAGGTAGCTTCAACTTGTAACCAATGTACAATTGGATTATTATGATGCTCTCCAAATAAAACAACATCCGCTTTTTTCATTTTACGAATCATCTTTTTATAAGAAACCTTAACTCCTTTTGAATTGTATAACTTATAAGCGGGTTTATTTTGAGACAACATAATTGTTGAAAAAGAGGCAAAGAGCAGAAATACTATTAATTTTCGCATAAATAATATTGAGTTTATAAGTTTTGGTTTTGAACAAATTTATAACTTTGTTGTTAAACTATTACATAAAATAGTTATAATGAAATACGTAACTTTAATTTAACATCTTTATTTGCATTTAGGTGTATTTCAAAATTAAGATCTCGTTAACTTAAAAAAAATAAAACGATGAAATACCATCCTATTAACAACCAACTTTTTATTAAAAACAGAGCTAAATTTACTGCTCAAATGAAATCAAAATCAATTGCTGTTTTTAATTCAAATGATCTTTTTACTACTGGTGCCGATAGCACAATTCCATTTGAACAAAGTAGTGACTTACTATATTTAAGTGGTGCTGACCAAGAGGAAAGCATTCTATTATTATTTCCAGACGCCATTGACCCTAATCATCGTGAGATTTTATTTTTAACCGAAACCAATGAACATATTGCAATTTGGTACGGAGCTAAATACTCTAAAGAAGAAGCCACAAATGTTTCTGGAATAAAAACCGTTTACTGGCTATCTGAATTTAAAAAAGTATTTTTTGATTTAATGACTGAAGCCGAAAGAATCTATTTTAACACAAATGAACACTATCGTCAATCTGTTGAAATTGAAACAAGAGAAGATCGCTTTATTAAACAATGTAAACATGACTTTCCAGCGCATAAATGGGAGAAAAGTAATCCAATTTTACAAGATATTAGGGGCGTAAAAGAAACAGAAGAATTGGATATTATACAAACTGCATGTGACCTAACAAACAAAGGTTTTAGAAGAATATTACCTTTTGTAAAGCCCGGTATTATGGAATTTGAAATAGAAGCTGAGTTTATGCATGAATTCTTAAGAAATCGATCTAATGGCTTTGCATATACACCTATAATTGCCTCAGGTTATAGCGCTTGTGTTTTACATTATATTGAAAACAATAAAGAATGTAAAGACGGTGACATGTTATTAATGGATGTTGGAGCTGAATACGCAAACTATTCAAGTGACATGACAAGAACAATTCCTGTCAATGGAAAATTTACCGATAGACAAAAAGCAATTTATAGTGCTGTTTTAAGAGTGAAAAATGAAGCTACAAACTTGCTTACACCCGGAGTATTATGGGCAGAATACCATAAAGAAGTTGGTAAAATAATGACTTCTGAACTTTTAGACTTAGGGTTAATTGATAAATTAGATGTTCAAAACGAAGATCCTAAATGGCCTGCTTATAAAAAGTACTTTATGCATGGAACCTCTCACCACATGGGATTAGACACACATGATTATGGTGCTTTAAAAACACCTATGAAAGAAAACATGGTTTTCACGGTTGAACCTGGAATTTATATTCCAGAAGAAAACATGGGAATTAGGCTTGAAGATGATGTAGTTGTTCAAAAAACAGGTACACCAATTAACTTAATGAAAAACATTCCTATTGAAATTGAAGAAATTGAAGATTTAATGAATTCTTAGTATTTCAATTAAAAATCCAAACAAAACTCGAAACAGCCGTTTCGAGTTTTGTTTAGCATCCATACAAAATTTTATTACTTTACTTCAAATCTTTCCTGAATTGAAATTGCTTTCCCTTCTAAGGTAAAACCTTCAAGTCGAATTTCGTACTCACCATTGTTATCTGAAGTAAAAAAAGAAACTTCTTTTTCTTTTTCTCTAAATTTAAGTTTGGGTTGCCACAACAACTGATATCTCAAATCTGGTATATGATTTAAGTCTTCATTATTATAGACCTGTTTAAAATATATTTTGTTATCTAAAGGTTTAAACAATTTTATTTTTTTTATATGCTCCCCTTTTTCAAGTTTTTTATAATCACCTTTAAATGTTTCAATTGACACAATCCCCTCAAACACTTGTGAACCATAGTTATATTTTTCTCTAACAACACTAATTTTTTTCACCTGTTTAGTCTTAAATTTCATTATGTCATTATGATCATCAATTATCACTCCGTCCAACAAAACTAACGGCAAAATATCTGAAACTTTAGTTCCATCTCCTTTCACAACATGAATGGTTTTTTTTCCTTTCTTATGCTTAACACTCACAAATTCAATAATTTCCACAATTGTTTCTTTTAGAGAAGAAAATCTTGTATAATCATCCAAAAAATACTCTATAGAGTTTAACCCATAAAAAGGCTCTTTAATTTTCAAACTTTTTATATTATTAGGTTTAATTATGGAATATGAATTTTCAATTTGAATTTGTATACTTCGTTCCAATATCCCCTCTCTATCCTTTTCTAAAATTTTAAAATCATCAAATTTTAAATGTTTTTTTTCAATATCAGTCGTTTCATCCAATTTAACAAGAAAATTCCTTCCTTTATCCGTAATTACCTGTACAAAGCCTTCAGAATATTTATAATCTTTCAGCAAATTAAAATAAAACTTCCCTGCACTGTTAGTTCTAGCTACTTTAAAAGTGAAATCTTTCCCAGGAATTGATAGAGCTACTTGTACATTAGAAGCCGGATTTTTAGAATCTAAAAACAAAACCTCTCCAGATAATATTTCACCTCTTAGTTCAGGTAAAAAATTTAAAATACTGAATTGCTCCGGACTATTAACTGAACCTTTAAAATTGGAAAAATCACTACTTGTTAAGCTTTTGTTCTTCTTAAATGAATCAATTTTTCGAACTGAAATTGAGAAGTTTCCAAAAGACACATTATTTTTTTCTCCTAAAACTTTGAAAGTCACCTTTTCTCGATTTTTGTAACTTTTATTTGGTAGTTGAATTTTAACAATACTACTATTGGAAATTCTTTTGTGACCTTCCAAACCAACTTCAACTTGACTGGTTTTTTTTTCACTACCTAAATTATTATCAAAACTTAAAATATCTTTTTGATTATTACTGAATTGATTGACAATACTAATATTTTCTTGAAAAAAATTATCTCTTGAACCATTTCTCATCCATTGAGTGTAGGCTATAAGTTTATAATTTCCAGAGTGTATTTTAGCAGGCACAAAGAATTCTCCTTGTCCTAAACCAGATTCTAAACGAATCTTATGTCTAAAGATCGAAGTATTATTTTTACCTATCAACTCTACGTATGCAATTTTACTTAAATCACTTAATTTATTTGTTTTTGATTTTAAACAAAACACTGAATAGAATAAGTATTCTCCTGACAGTAAAAAAGAAGTATTTAGATGTACATAAATTTTTTCTGTCGGCATTTCTTTAATTGCAAAACCGTTATCTTTAATTACTTCTGACTGACAATAGCTTGTTGTAAGGTTTCCTATTATTATAAAAATAAAAATATATCTTTTCATGCTTAAACTTTTAATTATTCAACCCAAAAACTAGGCACAATAGAACTACCAATTGACGTACAATCTCCACAATATGGTGAAACCATAACATATGGGCCTCCAGGTTTAACCACTGGACCATTTTTACCATCATTTCTAAAATAATAAAGTAATTGACCGCGCTGAACAATATCAATTAAATCCTTATCAAGAATTGGTGCATAATATTTACAATCATATTTAAACTCAGGATGATTAGCTGGATCAAGATCAAGATCTTTATAATTAAAAAAAAATCTTTTAGAGGTTACTGAAGAAACTTCAAAAAATCCAATAACTTTTTCATTTGGGTTGTCTTTTGAAACTATATTCCCCGTAACAAAACCTGGTTGATTTTGTGAAAACAAACTTTCTGAATTTGATAAATCATTTAAAGTTTTTAAAAAGGTATATGCTTCCTGAGATTGTACATATTGTTTTACTAAAATACTATATCGGTGTGCAATTTTAATGTCGTCTCTTAAAATATATCTTACTTTAAAATTTGACACTCTATCCTCATTAAAATCACTTGTAGTTGTTTGTATAATTCCTTTAGAATAATCTGTTTTATAACAAATTTTAGTTTCTTTATTTATTTTCTCAACTACCTCTAACTCATAAGGAGGGTTCGAAGAAACTATATTCAACTCATAATGAGACCACTTAGGAGCAATAATTTTATAAGTTTCTTCATATTCATATCTATAATAATTGGCATTTCCAGAAGGGTTAAAACTATTAACTAAAATTGAAATTCCTGAATAATTATCCTCAGTTTTTTCTACTTTGATCTCATCAATATCAACACTTTCGGTTAATTTCATTGAGCTTGAGGAGTAAATCTTTCCATTTTTTGTTACTATTCTGAGTAGATAAGAGCTATTAGGTTTAGCAGAAAATTTATCATTTGAAATATATTTTCCATTTGAAACTTCATGAAAACTAAATACATTTTGTTCGTTATCAATAATTTTTATATCCGCTCCACTTTCACCTGTTGTTCCATTCTCTTCAATTTTAAATGTTCTTGATAATCTAATTTCATGAAATTTGAATTCATTGGTAATAGTAGCTTCAATAACTAAAGCGCTTTCATAAGTTATTGTTTTTATATCAAAAGGTTCAACACAACTATTTATGCTGAAACCAATAATTAGAATCCATAATAGGCGTAATTTTCTGTTTTTCATACAGCAAACAAATATTAAAATTTAAAATTATAAGTTATTGTGGGAATCGGTATTGAAAAAATGGAGCTTTTAAAAGCTTTGATTTCATTGTCCTCATTTACAAAATACACAGAATATGGATTGTTTCTACCTAAAACATTATAAATTGAAATATTCCAAAAACTATGTGCAAATTTCTTGATTTTATGATTTCCTTCAATATTAAAACCAATATCAACCCTATAATAATCAGGAATTCTAAACTTATTGCGGTCACTATACATTACATGTTCAGATCCGTTATAAACATATTTACCAACGGGATAGGTAATTGGTCTACCAGTTTGATAAGTTAAGTTAGTTGAAAAACTATAGCGCTTTGTAATTTTATAATTAGCTATTAAACTTATATCATGAGGTTTATCTATATTTGAAGGGAAATATTCTCCATTATTAATTCGTTCTTCACTAAATTCACCATTAAATTTTAAAAATGAGCGAGAATAGCTATATCCTAACCAGCCATTTAATTTTCCTTCTGTTTTTTTAACTAAAAATTCAACACCATAAGATTTCCCTTCCCCTTGTAAAACCTCTGTTTCTATATACTCATTAAGAAACAAATTTGCACCTACTTTATAATCTAATATATTTTTAGACTTTTTATAATAACCTTCTAAACTTAACTCATATAAATTTCCATTTATATTTTTATAAACACCTAAAGTATATTGATTAGCTTGTTGAGGTTTAATGTTTAAATCAGATAATTTCCAAGTATCAGTTGGAGAAGCTGTGGTATTATTTGAAAGCGAATGAATATATTGATATGAACTATTATAACTACCTTTTACAGACAAGCTAGGTAGTAAAAAATATCTAAAAGATACTCTAATTTCTGGACCACCATAAGTTTTAATAACTTCATTTTTTTTGAAACTTCTTATTTCTGTTACACTACCATCACTTTTTGGTATTCCTTCTGAATAGACCCGTTGATCTGCTTTACCAATAGATGAATAACTAGAATAACGAATTCCAGCACTAAGTAATAATCTTTTATTTATTTTATAATTATCTGAAATAAACAATGCAGACTCCAAGGCTCTCTCTTGAGGAATATTAACACTTTCTACTATTGATTCACTTCCTAAAGGCCTAATCCCTCCAGGATTTACAGAATATAATTTACTTGAAACTCCATAATTAAATTTATGACGGTCATTCATTAAGTATTTCATCCCAAACTTAATTTCAGTTTCATTTATTTTATACCCCAAATCAAAATCATCAATATTATCACTTTCAAAATTTATATTAAACTTATATTCACTATTGCTAATTCCAATACTGCCTAAATTCTTATCATTAAAATTATGGTTCCATTTTAAAGACATTAATTTATTATTATAGCTATATAATGAGTCGGATGTTATTTTAAATGCATCCTTACTATAATATGCTGAAGTTTCTATGGAGTTTTTCAAGTTTATTTTATGTGAATACTTTGCAACAATATCATAAAAAGAGGCATTACTATTGCTTATAGATTTATCATTAATTGATTTCAATACCCAATCTGAATAAGTTCCTCTCGCACCAATTATTAGTCCTGATTTATTTTTGACAATAGGAATTTCAAAACTTAAATTACTTGTTACAGGACCAATAGAAGCTTCTCCAGAAAATTGTTCAGTACTTGAATTTTTGGTATGAATTTCAAATACAGATGATAAACGACCTCCATATTCTGCAGGTATATTTCCTTTATATATATTTACATCTCCAGATGTAAAAGGATTTAATGCTGAAAAAATACCAAAAAAATGAGAGGGATTATAAATAACTGCATTATCTAACAAAATTAAATTTTGGTCTTCTTTACCTCCCCTAACACTATAACCTGATGCTCCCTCACCTGCTGTTTTTATACCTGGTAAAGTTGTTGCTACTTTTAATATATCACGCTCTCCTAAAACCAAAGGAATACTTTTTATATCTTCAACATGAACTTTTGTAATTCCAGTCACAGCTTCTTTTATATTTTTTTTCTGATTAGATTTGATAATTACCTCATTTAAAACAAGTGAATTTTCTTTTAATTTAAAATCTAATTTTCCATTATTATAAATTATAACTTTCTTTCTGGCATTTTCCAATCCAAGAGCCTTAGTCTCAATTAAATTAACTCCAGAAGGAATTTCCATTGAGTAAAAACCTTTTGAATCAGAAACAGAATTAATGTTTTTCCCAATTACACTTATTACTAAATCTTGTATAGGTTCATTTGTATTTACATTTTTTATAAATCCTTGAAGAGAAAATGATTTTCTACTGTTTCTAGCTTCTTTTCCTATTCTAACTGTTTCATATGAGATTTTAGCATTACTTTTATTCTCATTATATAAAACTGGTCGAATTATTTGATTTTCTGAATTGGTAGTTTTTACTTTATTATAAAAACTATCAGGAAGTGAATCATATATTAAATTATTTTTTGTCAAAATAATATTATGGTTCTTATAAATAAAATAATTAATAACTGATCCTTTAAATAAATCATTAAGAATTTCTGATATAGAAACTTGAGAATAATCACCAGATACTTTTACATCTTCAATCCACTCTTTAATATAATAAAATCTATAATCCGTTGTTTTAATCAATTGTTCAAGAACCTCACTTTTTTGAGTATTTTCAAAATGAATTGAAATTTTCTTTTCATTAGCTTTTTGAGAATACATCAAATTTAAACTCAACAAAAAAGCTATAAGAATACTTTTTTTCATTGTTTAATCAGGTTTTTATTCATTTTTAAATTATTCATATAACTAATCAATCTTTTCAAAAATTCATGATAATTATCTTTCTTTAATCTTCTATTTTTCCTGTAAAAGCTTTTCACTTCATTTCTATGGTCAACAAAAATATTTGTTACATCATTTTTAGACTTAAGCACATACCATTGTTCATTATTTAAAATAAAATAGCTTTCATGCTCCTTAAATTCATTATATAAATAATCTCTATCTAATTTTTCAAACCTATTCTTGGTGTGTTTAATAAATAAACTCAAGTCATCTTTTTGAAATAACACTTCATAAAATCCGGATTTAATTTCAGGGAATTTTTTTAAATCATTTTTTGAAAAGAATAAAAATTGAATATTATTTACAGTGAAATTCTTTACCTTTTCTTTAACTAATCTGATATAATTAAAAGAGTATCCATTTGGCAGCCTTACAATAACCTCATCATGAAACACATCGTATTTTAAATCAACATCATAAAAAACCTCATCATTATAAATAATTTCGGAATTCAAAAAATCTAAATTTAAATAAAACTCGTTATTTCCTTTTAGGGTTCTAAATTTCTGAACATAAGAATATCCATTATATAATTGACTATTTCCAATACCAATTTTTGAATCAAACCACTTATAGACAGGTTTGGTTTCTAATGAATTTTGACTATGTGAATTAATTGAATAGAATAAATAAAAAAATAACAGAGTAATTTTTAACACACCTCTATTTTCCATAAGTAATAAGCAATTTAAGAAGAATGAAATTTACGTAAAAATTACACTTATTAACATTTTTAAATGTTAAAATAACATGATTTTAACATTTAAAACATAACCCACTGTAATCTATACAATTACATGATTTTCTTAAATAAAAACTTGATTAAAAAAAACTCGAAACAGATGTTTCGAGTTTTTCATAGCAATTTTCCTCATAAATAAATTCATCTCTCACGTCAATTATACTGATAATTAACAATTTGAATTACTCAAGATTCTTGTTGCAAATATACACTCCTAGTCTTGATTCTTAAAACATATCTAGTCTACATTCATAAATATAGACTAGAATATCCTAAAGATAAATTGTATTTTTGCCGCTTGAAAAAGAAAAATTAGAAATGAAAAGAAAAATAAATCTATTTTACGGTTTGTTACCATCTTTGCACACCAATAAATTACAACTAGTAATTTTAATCCTGTTTTGCGCCAACACTCAACTGGCAAATTCACAAAATTTTCATACCCCTGACTCCTTAAAAGATAAAACTTATAAGGAATTATATAATCGATATAAAAAAAATTCAGAAGAAAAGATTCTCTATGCAAACACTTATTTAAATAAAGCTAAAAATAAAAAAGATATTATACGAATTGCTAAAGCATATACCTTATTTGCTTCAGCTAACAAGCCAGAAATTTCCCTAAAATATTGTGACAGTATTATTGAATTAACAAAACTCCTTAATCATTATGAATACCCAGGATTTGGTTATATGACTAAAGGAATGAGTCACTATAATTTAGGAAATGATCAAAAAGCTCTTGATAATTATTTAATAGCCTATCAATATGCACGTAAACATAATAATATTGAACAATTATTATATATTGAAAGCTTAGTAGGTAAATTAAAAAACTTCTCAGGAAATGATCAACAAGCCTTAAAGAGTTTTAAAACAGTAATTAATAAAATTGAAAATAATAAAAATAAAAATAAATTTAAACAACTTTATTTAGGAACTCTTTATAGCACCTCTAACTCGTTTATTCTTGGAAAAAAATATGATTCAGCTTTAGTTTACTCAACAAAAGGAATTAAAAAAAGCCTCATTGAAAAAGACTATAAACTATATTACAATTTTGTTTCTCAAACAGGTTATATTGCGTATTATCAAAATAATTTTAAAGCTGCCATAGACAGCTTAGATAAGGCATTCCCTTTTGAAACCACACCTAACGGGCTTTTAAACGATCATTATTATAGAGGAAATATTTACCAGAAGCAAAACAAAGAAGAAAAAGCTTTTTATCATTTTAAAAAAGCTGACTCAATTTATAATTCAGCAAATGATGTAGTTGCTGAGGTAAGAGATATACAAGACTATTTTGTGAATTATTACAAAATGAAGGGTGATATAAAGAATCAATTAGTATATATAAACAGACTTCTAAAAGTTGACAGTGTTTTAAATAAGAATTATAAAAATATAAACGAAATACTCATAAAAAAATATGATACTCCTTTATTGCTTTCTCAAAAGGAAAAAATTATAAAAAAATTAAAAAATGAAAGTTTAAAATATTCGTACACCATCTTAGGTTTAGCATTAATTATTGTTGTTTTTATTCTATTTTTTCTTTGGAGTAATACCCAACATAAATCAATTGATAAACATATAACAACCAAAGTTCTTGAGTCAGTTGATAAAAACAAAGTAAAAAAAACTAAAAAAGAAGATTCAAAAGAACCAAATACAATTTCTCAAGATATTATTGAATCAGTACTAAATTCTTTAAAGGAATTTGAAACAAATCATGATTATTTAGAAAATAAATTAACATTGAATAAATTATCAAAAAAACTAAATACAAACTCAAACTACCTATCCAAAATAATAAATACTCATAAACAGATGAATTTCAGCTCTTATATTTCTAATTTAAGAATAGAATATTGTCTTAAAAAAATGAAAAATGATTCTAAATTTAGAAAATATACAATTACTGCAATTTCATTTGAAATTGGGTTTAATAATGTAGAATCATTTTCCAAAGCATTTTATAAAAAAACCAATTCATATCCTTCTACCTATATTAAAGAAATTGAAAAATCTACTTTAGTTTAGGCAGGTTCAAACTCAAAAACATATGAGTTCAGTAGTTTCAAGGTCTGAATTTTATCTTTTGTATTAACTAATAATGAAATATTATTTTTACTTCCTCCATAAGATATCATTCTTATAGAAATGTCTTGTAATATTTTAAACAATCTATGTGTTTCACTATGGGTAACAACAGAATGTCCTACCAAACAAATAATACTTTGTTTAGTATCAACTTCCACCGTAGAAAATTTAGTTAGTTCATCAACAATACTATCAAGGTTTTTATCATCATCAATTGTAAGAGAAACTGCTATTTCAGAAGTCGTAATCATATCAATTGAAGTTTCATATTTTTCAAAAATCTCAAAAACCTTCTTCAAAAAACCGTGTGCTAACAACATTCGAGCTGATTTTATTTTTATAGCCGTAATATTATCTTTAGCTGCTATCGCCTTAATTCCTTCACCTTTATATTTACTAGAAATTAATGTACCATAAGATTCTGGTTCCAAAGTGTTTTTTAAACGTACTGGTATATTAGCTTCTCGTGCTGGCATAACAGTTTGAGGATGTAATATTTTTGCGCCAAAATAAGCAAGTTCAGCTGCCTCATCAAAAGAAAGATTGGAAATTGCGTGAGTATTTTCAACAAAACGAGGATCATTATTATGCATTCCATCAATATCAGTCCAAATTTGAACCTCATCAGCTTCAAGCACTGCACCAATAATGGTAGCAGTGTAATCACTTCCACCCCTTCGTAAGTTTGCAAATTTTCCAAATGCATCTAAACAAATAAACCCTTGAGTAACATATATCTGTGCCGGCAACTCATCTTTAATTAATCTCTGTAAATTTTGTTTAATATAAAAATCATCGGGATCATTAGCTTTATCAATTCTCATAAAACTTAAAGCCGGTAACAATTTTGCATTCACTCCTTCCTGCTGCAAATACTTCGTAAAAATATAAGTAGACAACAATTCGCCTTGCATAACTAACTTGTTATACAACAATGTTGAAAAACCTTGAGACACAGAACTTCTTAAAAAATCAAAAACCTTGTTTATATAATTTGAAACATCTTGTTTAACATCAAACGCATTAATTAACTCATCTAATACAACATTATATTTTTTATATAATTTTTCAACATTTAAAGAAGCTTCTTTAAGCTTCCCTAATTTTATAAATTCAGATATTTCAACTAAGTCATTCGTTGTTCCTGACATTGCAGAAAGCACCACAATTTTTTTCTCACCATCAGTAATAATTTCTTTTACTTTTTTAATATTACCTACAGAACCAACTGATGTCCCTCCAAACTTTAAAACTTTCATAATCTTCATTTTAAGTTGACAAATATAACTTGACTAATAAGTTTGACTAATTAATTCAAAAAAATAGTCTAGTTTTGCACAAACTGTTAACTATTTAACATTATGAAAACTATTGCCACTTGCGTTGAAGAAATTTTAGTTTCGCAACCTTTTTTAGAAGATGCTTTAACCAGAAACATCTTAAACTATAGCGCTCTATCTGAAGAACTTAGAGAGCCTATTTCTAAAATGCTACGTAAACCTGTGAAATCTGGAGCAATTATGATGGCACTTAGAAGATACAGCCCTCCAAAAGAAATGGCAAATAAGATTAAATTGAATAAAGTCCTTCAAAACTTAGGAGATATTACTGTTCGATCTGATCTTTCTGATTATACTTTTAAAAATTCAGAAAGTTTAATTCATAGTCATTTAAAAATGCTTGAAGTATTAAAAAATGACCCTCATATTTTTTACACTTTTACAAGAGGTGTGCATGAAAGTAATGTTCTGATTACAACTTCACTAAAAAAACAAATTGAAGAAAGTTTTCAGAAGGAAGATTGCATTGCAAAACAAGATAACTTATCAGCAATTACAATTGGCTTACCTAATGAAAACACTAAAATAGCAGGTTTATATTATCAATTTTTTAAAAGACTTGCTTGGGAAGGTATCTCATTATATGAAGTCGTTTCAACTACCAATGAATTCTCCATATTAGTTGAAGACGAAAATGTAGACAAAGCATTTTCTGCTATAAAAGGATTAAAGAATTAAATTTAGAATGACTTTTAATTTCAAAAACACCAATATTAATTTCACCGTTTCAGGTAAAGGTAATGCAATTGTATTATTACATGGTTTTTTAGAAAACATAACTATGTGGAATGATATTTCAAAAATATTATCTGAAAAGTATAAGGTAATTTGTATTGATTTGCTTGGGCATGGAAAAACTGGAAATCATGGTTATTTGCACACTATGAACGATCAGGCTGAAATGGTCAAAGCATTATTGAGCCATTTAAAATTAAGAAAATTCATATTTATTGGACATAGTATGGGTGGCTATATTGCATTAGCCTTTGCTAATTTATTTTCTTCAAACATGAAAGGATTGTGCTTGATGAATTCTACTGCTTTACCTGATTCAACTGAAAAGAAAATTAATAGAGACCGAGCAATTGCAGCTGTTAAACAAAATCATAAAACCTTTGTTAGAATAGCAATTCCAATGCTTTTTTCTGAAAAAAACAGAGCTATATTCCCAAATGAAATTAAACAAATTACAAATGAAGCATTACAAATTTCAAAACAAGGAATTATAGCTTCCTTAGAAGGAATGAAAATTAGAGAAGATTTTACTTACATATTCAAAACTTCCAATTATCCAATTCAAATGATTATTGGAAAACAAGATCCTGCATTAGAATATTCAAAATTAATATTACAAACAAAAAACACCAAAGTACAAGTAACTGAATTTCCAGATGGTCATATGAGCCATATTGAAAACAAAGATGACCTTATCCAGTCTCTTTCTTTATTTATTAAAAGCTGCTAAAAAGAATTAATCAGTCTTCATAGCGTTCCAACCTTGTGCTGTAAGTTTTATTTGTTGATTTGCTCTAGTAACCAAATTTGCACCTTCACTTTCATCAATAATATGTCCAATTACAGTTAAATGTGGATTGGCTTTTATTTTAGGAAAGTCTTCTTGTGAAATTGTAAATAACAACTCATAATCTTCACCACCACTTAAAGCAACAGTTGTGCTATTTAAATCAAATTCTTCACTAGTAGAAATTACTTGTTGGTCTAAAGGAATTTTATCCTCATATAAATTACATCCAACTTTCGATTGTTCACAAATATGAAGTATTTCAGAAGAAAGTCCGTCAGAAATATCAATCATTGAAGTAGGTTTAACTTCTAAATCCTGCAATAATTTTACAACATCCTTTCGAGCCTCTGGTTTTAATTGTCTTTCTATTAAATAGCTATAATCGGTTAAATCTGGTTGAGATTCTGGATTTACCTGAAACACCTGTTTTTCACGTTCTAAAACTTGTAAACCTAAATAGGCAGCTCCTAAATCACCGGTTACAACTAATAGGTCATTTGGATTTGCTCCATTTCTATACACTACATCTTCCTTATTAACTTCACCGATTGCAGTAATACTGATTAACATTCCTGTTGTTGAAGAAGTTGTATCACCACCAATTAAATCAATATTATATCCTTTACATGCTAAATGAATTCCATCATATAATTCTTCAACTGCTTCCAAGGTAAATCTATTTGAAACTGCAATTGACACTGTAATTTGTTTAGCATCACCATTCATAGCATAAACATCCGATAAATTCACCATCACCGCCTTATATCCTAAATGTTTTAGCGGCATATAACTTAAATCAAAATGCACACCTTCTATTAACAAATCTGTAGTAACTAAAATTTGTTTATCATTTACATCTAAAACAGCTGCATCATCACCTACTGCTTTTACAGTTGTATTATGCTGAATATTAAAGTTTTGCGTTAAATGTTTTATCAGTCCAAATTCACCTAATTCAGTTAAACTTGTACGTGCAGGATTTTTATCTTCTATCATTTTGCAAATATAAAAGTTTATAGGTAACAACTATAACACTATTAGTTATATTCATATTAAAAAGGTTTAAAAAACCATAATTTGTCCCTATATTTGCAGTAATTTAGAATTAATCTATTTAAGCAATATGATAAAGGTTTCAGACATAGCAAAAAAGAAAGTAGTTGAGCTTATGAACGAAGACGGCTTTGACCCAGCTGCAGATTTTGTTAGAGTGGGTGTAAAAAGTGGAGGTTGTTCAGGTCTTTCTTATGATTTAACTTTTGATAAGTTAAACCAGGAAGATGATAAAGTATTTGAAGACAATGATGTAAAAATTATTGTAGACAAAAAAAGTTTTTTATACTTGGTTGGAACAACTTTAGAATATTCAGGTGGATTAAACGGGACTGGTTTTGTGTTTAACAATCCAAACGCACAAAGAACTTGTGGATGCGGAGAAAGTTTTTCACTATAAATTAAAATGTTAACTTATAAATGTTAACTCATTTAAGATGAACAAATTTACAGAAGACGATTTAAAAAAAGAACTCGAAACAAAAGAGTACGAATATGGTTTTTATACAGATATTGATGCTGATAAATTCCCTGTTGGATTAAATGAAGAAGTTGTTATTGCTATTTCTAAAAAGAAAAATGAACCAGCATGGATGACCGAATGGAGATTGGATGCTTTTCGTATTTGGAAAGAAATGGAAGAACCAGAATGGGCAAATGTAACATATGAGAAACCTTCGTTTCAAGATATTAGTTATTATTCTGCACCAATTCAAAAACCTAAATTAGATAGTTTAGATCAAGTAGATCCTGAACTACTAAAAACATTTGAAAAACTTGGTATTTCTATTGATGAACAAAAACGTTTATCAAATGTTGCAGTTGACATTGTAGTAGATTCAGTTTCTGTTGCCACTACATTTAAAAAGACATTAAGTGAAAAAGGTATTATTTTTATGCCTATTTCTGAAGCTATTCAAGAACATCCAGAATTAGTGAGAAAATATTTAGGGACAATTGTTCCTAAAACAGACAACTTTTATGCAGCATTGAATTCAGCAGTCTTTTCTGATGGATCTTTTTGTTACATACCAAAAGGCGTTACTTGTCCGATGGAATTATCGACCTACTTTAGAATTAATGAAGGTGGAACAGGTCAATTTGAAAGAACATTAGTAATTGCTGATGAAAGTAGTTATGTAAGCTATCTTGAAGGTTGTACTGCACCAGCTCGTGATGAAAATCAATTACACGCAGCTGTTGTGGAATTA
>Ga0193963_1000083_pt1 | contig 45641 bp, 38 predicted proteins | sample FB_6_MG_FD_140359 | JGI IMG/M metagenome (GOLD analysis project Ga0193963, IMG submission 140359) | Microbial mat bacterial communities from the Broadkill River, Lewes, Delaware, United States - FB_6_MG | ecosystem: Environmental > Aquatic > Freshwater > River > Microbial mats | place: USA...
ATTTAAAAGGGTTTAACTACGAAGGTTATGCCTTTGATTTAAACCTATCTACAGAAAAAGAATTGGTATTTACACGATAATTATTTTTTTTTATAAATCGTATTATTTTTTTTTATATGTTTGTCGAGTTATTGTTAAATGACGATGAAAAATATATATTTTTCCGGTTGTAACTTATTTAGAAAGAAGTTTTTAAGTTGCAAAGTGCTTAGGAAGTACAACGAGAAAATTAGGAAAGTAATAACTTCTTTTAACTTCATTTTTAAAATTTACAGCCCACTGCAAGTTGTAAGTTTACGCAATGTTTATTTAGATCTTAGAGTTTAGATAATCGTTTTAAATATTTACATCAGTCCGTTTTTTATACGACTGTTTTTATTGTTTAAAATAATTATTTAAAAATGAATACTAAATATATTGATTTAATAAATCAAACATTTGATTTTCCACAAGAAGAATTTAAAGTGGATTCAAAGAAAAATTTGCATTTTCATGATATTGATACAATGCAGCTTGCTGAGCAATTCGGTACACCGTTAAAATTTACTTATTTACCAAAAATAAGTGAGAATATTCAACGTGCAAAAGGTTGGTTTAAAACCGCAATGCGTAAAAATAAATACAAGGGTAAATATCACTATAGTTATTGTACAAAAAGTTCGCATTTTAAACACGTTTTAGATGAGGTGCTTAGTAATGATGTTCATATTGAAACATCATCAGCAATTGATATTGATATTGTAAAAAGCCTTAAAAATGACAGGAAAATTACAGATAAAACTTTTATTCTTTGTAATGGTTTTAAGAGAGATGAATACATTGAAAAAATTCAAGACCTAATTAATGAAGGTCACAAAAATTGTATGCCAATAATTGATAATTATGAAGAAATTGGTTTACTGACTAGAGGCTTAAATCGAAAAATTAATATAGGGATTAGAATAGCTTCTGAGGAGGAGCCGAAATTCGAATTTTATACATCTAGGTTAGGTATTGGATATAAAAATATTGTTGATTTTTATAGAAGAGAAATCAAAGAAAACAATAAGGTGAACCTAAAAATGTTACACTTTTTTATCAATACAGGAATTAAGGATAATGCATATTATTGGAATGAACTTAACAAATGTTTAAAGGTTTATATTAATCTTAAGCGTATTTGTCCAACACTAGACAGTTTAAATATTGGAGGTGGTTTTCCTGTTAAAAATTCATTGGCTTTTGAATATGATTATGAGTATATGATTGATGAAATTATTTCTCAAATTAAAATGGCTTGTGATGAAGCTGAAGTACAAACACCACATATTTTTACTGAATTTGGAAGTTTCACAGTGGGTGAAAGTGGAGGTGCTTTGTACAAAGTTTTATATCAAAAAAAACAGAATGATCGTGAAAATTGGAATATGATCAATTCATCATTTATTACAACACTACCTGATAGCTGGGCTATTAATAAAAGGTTTGTAATGTTGCCACTAAACCGCTGGAATGATAATTATGAAAGAGTATTATTAGGAGGTTTGACTTGTGATAGTGATGATTATTATAATTCAGAACAACATGTGAATGCAATTTATATGCCTACATATAAAGAAGAAAAACCATTATATATTGGATTTTTCAATGTAGGGGCTTATCAGGAATCTTTAGGAGGTTATGGAGGATTACAACATTGTTTAATTCCACAGCCAAAGCATTTAATTATTTCAAAAAACAATGAAGGGAAATTGGAATACAAGGTGTTTAAAGAAAAACAAACACCAAACGATTTTTTAAAAATATTAGGTTATGAATAAAAGAACTTATGCAGGTATACCTGAAAAATATACCAAAATTGAAACAGCTAAAGTTGTTTTAATTCCTGTTCCTTATGACGGAACAAGTACTTGGCAAAAAGGAGCAGATAGAGGGCCTGAAGCATTTTTACAAGCTTCAGAGAACATGGAGCTTTATGATATTGAAACCGATTCTGAAGTTTATAAAAACGGAGTTTATTTAACCGAAGCTATTACAGAAAGTTCATCACCTGAAAAAATGGTAGATGAAGTTCACCGTATTACAAAATCATACATTAAGAAAAACAAATTTGTAACACTGTTTGGAGGAGAGCATTCAATTTCAATTGGATCAATTAGAGCATTTAATGAGTGTTTTAACAACTTAACAGTTGTACAAATTGATGCTCATGCCGATCTTAGAAAGGAATATGAAGGTTCTACTTGTAATCATGCTTGTGCTGTTTATGAAGCGAGCCAAAATACAAACCTTATTCAAGTTGGGATAAGAAGTATGGATGCCATTGAAAAAACAATAATGGATTCTGAAAAAGTATTTTTCGCTCATGATTTGGCCCAAGATGATTACTGGATGGAAAATGCTATCGATTTAATGACCAAAAATGTGTTTTTAACAATTGACTTAGATGCTTTTGATCCTTCAATTTTACCGTCAACTGGAACGCCAGAGCCTGGTGGCTTACTTTGGTACGAAACTTTGGAGTTTCTGAAAAAAGTATTTAAAGAGAAGAATGTAGTTGGCTTTGATATTGTTGAATTATGTCCAAACGAAAATGAAAAATCATCAGATTTTTTAGCCGCGAAACTTTATTATAAAATGTTAAGTTATAAGTTTCAGGATATTGATAAAGATGATTATGATAATATTGATGGTTTTAAAGAACCTAGCAATAAGTCTTTAAAATTTGAAGAAGATGATTTTGATTAATAATTAGGAGAGATGAATTATAAAGTTGATGCATATCATTTAGGGCAACGAATAAAATTGAAAACTATTCGTGATAGGTTTGATTATGAAATTGTAAAAAGTGAACATTCTTTTTTACTATTCAAATTAAATGAACAATCATTTTGCTACATAAAGGATTATGGGAGTATTGTATTTATAAACGTTGCTCAAGAATTATCAAAAGATATTATTGAACGAATACTTGGTAGAGAGTTTTTAATTGATGAATTTCATTGTGAAAATTACCTGCTGAAGGAAAATAAGAACAAAGAATTTAAAGTAGATTTTAATAGTATTTCAATTCCTGAGTTTACTCTAGATACAGCACATATAGTAATGTTAAACTTAGGGCAGTCTGTAGCATTAGATAATTATTTTGAATTGTCTTTTTCGCTATTAGAAAAAATAAAAAAATATTCAAATGAAATTGAAAACACAGGGAATTTAAAGCTTACAAGAAAAAAGGTGCAAAAATTTATAGGTAAAACTATGAACCTTAAAAATAGTATTGCTGAAAATTTATTCATTTTTGAAACATCTAATTTGGCTTGGACCGATAAGGATTTGGCAAAATTAGATTATCAAATGAGAGAAGAATTGGAAATTTTAGAAAGGCATAAAGGACTACAACATAGCCTAAATGTAACTAGCGAAAATTTAGATTTTTTTAAGGACATACTGCAACACAAGCATAGTAGTACTTTAGAGTGGATTATTATCATTCTAATTTTATTTGAAATAGTACACGTTTTATTTGAAAAATTAATTTAATCATGAACACACCAATTAGAGATTTTATAGAAAATTATTACCTGCATTTTAACGCTGCTACAGTTGTTGATGCGGCCAAAGAATACGAAAAACAACTAGCTAAAGGATCAAAAATGCTTGTTTCCTTGGCTGGAGCAATGAGTACAGCCGAAATAGGTAAAATTTTTGCTGAAACAATTAGACAAAATAAAGTACAAATAATATCATGTACAGGTGCAAATCTTGAAGAGGATATTATGAATTTAGTGGCACACTCACATTATAAAAGAGTGCCAAATTATAGAGATCTTACACCAAAAGACGAATGGGAATTATTGGAAAAAGGACTGAATAGGGTTACAGATACTTGCATTCCTGAAGAGGAGGCTTTTAGAAGGTTGCAAGAGCATATTTTTAAAATTTGGAAAGATGCAGAAGAGAGCGGTAAACGATTTTTTCCACATGAGTTTATGTATAAATTATTGCTTTCAGGTGTTTTAGAACAGTATTATGAAATTGATCCAAAAAATAGTTGGATGATTGCAGCGGCAGAAGCTAATTTACCAATGGTTGTTCCTGGATGGGAAGATAGTACAATGGGAAATATTTTTGCTTCTTATGTATTAAAAGGAGAATTAAAATCAAGTACCATGAAATCAGGTATTGAATACATGACTTTTTTGGCTGATTGGTATACCGAAAATTCAAATAATGGAATTGGTTTTTTTCAAATTGGAGGTGGAATAGCGGGTGATTTTCCTATTTGTGTTGTTCCAATGTTATATCAGGATATGGAAAGAACAGATACACCATTTTGGAGTTATTTTTGTCAGATTTCTGATTCAACTACTAGTTATGGATCCTATTCAGGAGCAGTGCCTAATGAAAAAATTACCTGGGGGAAACTTGATATAGATACCCCAAAATATATCATTGAATCTGATGCAACAATCGTGGCGCCTTTAATCTTTGCTTATTTACTAAACATGTAATTATAAAATGAAAAGAGTAATAGTAGATTATAGCAAGCTAACCAGTGATATTTTAGAATTGTTGGTTGAAAAGTTCCCTGAAGGATATGAATATAAAGATATTATTACTTTTAAAAATGCCAAAGGTGATACTATTAGAGCTGTTGAAGTAAAGTCGGAAGATGCTATTTATTTAGTTAAAATTAGCTTGAAGCTTGAAGAAACAATGGAAGATTATGATGCTGAAGAAGATAATTTTGAGGAGGCTTATGATGCCGATTTTGAAGGTGTTGCTGAAGAAGATTGATAAATTATTTGTATAAAAAAACCCGCTATTAGCGGGTTTTTGGTAATAATATGTATGATTTTTTTAGTATTTAGATTCTTGACCTAATTCTTTCACTAATAAATAATATACAATTGCTCTATATTTATTTCTGTTAGATTTTCCTACTTTCTCAATAACAGCGTCAATAGCGTTATCTAATTTAGGACCATCAGATAAACCTAATTTTTTTAATAAGAAATTCTTTTTAACTGTTTCAAGTTCTTTTTTGTCTGAACCAGATACTGTTTCAGCATCAGCTTTGTAAATAGAAGGACCTAATCCTTTAGTTACTTTAGTTAACAAGTCCGTATCAAATTTTAGACCTAATTTTTTCATTTCACCTTGATAAAGTGCTATTTTTTCATCGAATTTACTCATGAGTAACGAATTTTTTTATAATTATTAATAGTATTCTTTAATCAAATATAAAAAATAATATTTGTAATAAAGTACTTTATATTAACAATCTGAGATATTTACACTTACTGCCAATCCTCCTTCGGAGGTTTCTTTGTATTTAGAATTCATATCTTTAGCCGTTTCCCACATGCTTGCAATAACTTTATCTAATGGAACTTTTGCATTATTTGAATCCGATTCTAATGCTAATTCAGCAGCATTAATTGCTTTAATAGCTCCCATTGCATTGCGTTCTATACAGGGTACTTGAACCAATCCTCCTATTGGATCACATGTTAAACCTAAATGATGCTCCATTGCAATTTCACTAGCCATTAAAACTTGTTCAGGAGTTCCCCCTAATAATTCAGTTAACGCACCAGCAGCCATGGCTGAAGATACACCAATTTCGGCCTGGCATCCACCCATAGCAGCAGAGATTGTAGCTCCTTTTTTAAAAATACTACCTATTTCACCAGCCACTAATAAAAACTGTTTAATATCATTGAAATTAGCTTTGTGGTTTTCAATAACCAAATAATACATTAAAACAGAAGGGATTACCCCAGCGCTACCATTTGTTGGAGCAGTAACAACTCTTCCAAGTGAGGCATTTACTTCATTTACGCTTAAAGCAAAGCAACTAACCCATTTGAGTATTTGTCTAAACTTTACTTCAGTTTTTCTAATGGTTTGTAGCCAATCACAAGGTGCATTATAATCTGATTTATCCAATAAGTTTTTATGAATATTATAAGCTCTCCTTTTAACATTTAAGCCTCCGGGTAAAATTCCTTCGGTATGGCAACCCGTATACATACACTCTAACATGGTGTCCCAAATTCTACCAATTTCGAAATCTATCTCAGATTCTGTCCTAAGAGATTTTTCATTTTCATAAACAAGTTCAGAGATTTTTAGTTGCTCTTTTAAACATGTTTCTTCTAATTCTTTAGCTGTTTGAATTGGAAAAGGAAATGTTTTATGAATTTCTAGATTTTCTTTAGCATTTTTTAATTCCTCTCTAACCACAAAACCACCACCTATAGAGTAGTAGGTGTCCGATGAAATTTCAGTTTCATTTTCAAAAGCTATAAATTGAATTCCGTTTGCATGAAATGGTAGAAATTCTCTGTTGAAAATAATATCAGTTTTTGGATCAAAATTAATTTTCTGGCTTCCACCAAAATTAATTGTTTTGGTTTTTTGAATGGAATCAACCAATGGAGTAATTTGGTTCGTTGGAATATACTCAGGATCACTCCCTGCCAGACCTAAAATTATTGCCAAATCCGTTGCATGGCCTTTGCCTGTTAATGATAACGAACCATATAAATTTACTTTCACATGAGTAACCTTATCAAAATTGGCTTCTTTCTTTAAATGGTTTATCCATCTTTCAGCAGCACGCCATGGGCCTAAAGTATGAGAACTGGATGGTCCAATTCCAATTTTAAGCATATCAAAAACAGAAATACACTCCATAATAATTAGTAGTTTTTTTAAGAGTGCAAATATATGTTATTGTAGAATATGAGTGACATTTTATGAGGTTTATTGTATATATAAATGACATTTCAACAAGATGTTATTATAAATTATGACAACTTGACATAAATTTTTTAATGGCATAATCATTGACTATTTCATGTTGTAAGTTTAAAAATTAAGAACAAAAAAATAAATAGTTATAGTTATGAGTAAAATTATAGGAATAGATTTAGGAACAACCAACTCATGTGTTTCTGTAATGGAAGGAAATGAGCCTGTGGTAATCCCAAATGCTGAAGGAAAAAGAACAACACCTTCTATTGTTGCATTTATTGAAGGTGGTGAAAGAAAGGTAGGAGATCCTGCAAAACGTCAGGCGGTTACAAACCCTTTAAAAACGATTTATTCAATTAAACGTTTTATGGGTAACAAATATTCTGAGTCTAAAATGGAAGCAGAACGTGTACCATATAAAGTAGTAAAAGGTGATAACGACACACCACGTGTTGATATTGATGGAAGATTATATACTCCTCAAGAAATTTCAGCTATGATTCTTCAAAAAATGAAGAAAACAGCTGAAGATTATTTAGGAAATGAAGTGTCAGAAGCGGTAGTTACTGTTCCTGCATATTTTAATGATGCACAGCGTCAAGCAACTAAAGAAGCTGGTGAAATTGCTGGTTTAAAAGTTAGTCGTATTATCAATGAGCCTACGGCGGCGGCATTGGCTTACGGAATGGATAAAAAAGGTGAAGATCAAAAAATAGTTGTTTTTGACTTTGGAGGTGGAACGCATGATGTATCTATTCTTGAATTAGGAGATGGTGTTTTTGAAGTATTGTCTACAGATGGTGATACGCACTTAGGAGGTGATGATGTTGATCAAAAAATTATAGATTGGTTAGCTGAAGAGTTTAAAGTGGAAGAATCTATGGATTTAAGACAAGATCCAATGGCTTTACAACGTTTAAAAGAAGCAGCTGAAAAAGCAAAGATTGAATTATCATCATCTGCAAGTACAGAAATTAATTTACCTTATGTTACTGCAACTGCAAGTGGACCAAAACACTTAGTTAGAACTTTAACAAAAGCAAAGTTTGAACAATTAATTGATGATTTAATTAAAAGAACAATTGAGCCTTGTAAAACAGCTTTAAATGCTGCAGGTTTATCAACGGGTGATATCGATGAAATTATTTTAGTAGGTGGTTCAACTCGTATTCCAGCGGTTGTAGAAGCTGTTGAGAAATTCTTTGGAAAAGCACCTTCAAAAGGAGTTAATCCAGATGAGGTTGTTGCAATTGGAGCTGCTATTCAAGGTGGTGTATTAACAGGAGATGTAAAAGATGTATTATTATTGGATGTTACTCCACTTTCTTTAGGAATTGAAACTATGGGGAATGTAATGACTAAATTAATTGATGCAAATACTACAATCCCAACTAAAAAATCACAGGTATTCTCAACTGCAGCTGATAATCAGCCATCAGTAGAAATTCACGTATTACAAGGTGAACGTGCTATGGCGGCAGATAATAAAACTATTGGTCGTTTTCATTTAGATGGAATTCCACCAGCACAAAGAGGAACTCCTCAAATTGAAGTTACCTTTGATATTGATGCCAATGGTATTATTAAAGTTTCTGCAACAGATAAAGCTACTAATAAAACTCAAGATATTAGAATTGAAGCTTCTTCTGGTTTAACTGATGATGAAATTCAAAAAATGAAAGCTGATGCTGAAGCAAATGCTGATGCAGATAAAAATGCTAAAGAAACTGCTGAAAAAATCAACGGTGCAGATTCAATGATTTTCCAAACAGAAAAACAATTGAAAGAATTTGGAGATAAATTATCTGCTGATAAAAAAGATCCAATTGAAGCTGCTTTAGTTGAATTGAAGAAAGCTCATGAAACAAAAGATATTGCTCAAATTGATGCAGCAATGGAAAAAATTAATGAAGCTTGGAAAGTAGCAAGTGAAGAAATGTACAAAGCACAACAAGAGGCTCAAGCAAATGGTGAACCAGCAGGTGAAGCAGGGGCAGAACAGCCAGCTAATGACGGTGACAATGTTGAAGATGTTGACTTTGAAGAAGTAAAAGAAGATAAATAATCTTTTTTTATATAAGTTTTAATAGCCCGCTAATTATTAGTGGGCTATTTTTTACACTAAAAATTTTACTATGCGTGCATAATAATTGTTATATTTGAGAAATTTCAAAATATGCAAGCTAAAAAAATCACTCAACTATTAAATATAAAATATCCAATAATTCAGGCGCCAATGTTTTTAGTGTCAAACACAAAAATGGTGATTGAAGCTATGAAAGGGGGAATTGCAGGTTGTATACCTGCTTTAAATTATAGAAGTCTAGATGAACTTCGAGAAGCCATTCAGGTACTTAAAAAAGCAAAAGTTGAAGGTGGTTCTTTTGGTTTTAATTTAATTGTGAATAAATCTAATATTAAATATAAAGATCAATTAGAGGTTATTTGTGAAGAAGGAGTTGATTTTATTATCACATCTTTAGGAAGTCCGGAAGAAACGATAAAACAGGCAAAAGTAAAAGGGATTAAAGTTTTTTGTGATGTTACAGATTTAAAATTTGCTAAAAAAGTTGAAAGTCTTGGAGCAGATGCTATAATTGCAGTAAATAATTTGGCAGGTGGTCATAGAGGTGATTTATCTCCAAAAGATTTAATTTCATTATTAGTTAAAAATTGTAGTATTCCAGTAATCTCTGCTGGAGGAGTAGGGTGTAAGGAGGATATTGATATAATGTTAAAATTTGGAGCAGCTGGCGTTTCAGTCGGTAGCCCATTTATAGCATCAATTGAAGCTAATGTAACCCAAGAGTATAAGCAGGCATGTGTAGAAAATGGAGCAAAGGATATTGTGATGACCGAGCGTATTTCCGGAACCCCTTGTACAGTTATTAATACTCCTTATGTTCAAAAAATCGGAACAAAACAAAGTTGGATTGAATCTGTATTAAATAAAAATAAAAGTTTGAAAAAATGGGTGAAAATGATTCGGTTTTTAATTGGAACTAATGCAGTTACAAATGCCGCAACTAAAGCAACTTATAAAACCGTTTGGGTTGCAGGTCCAAGTATTGAGCATACAACTGAAATTTTACCAGTTCATAAAATTATTGAAAAATTAATTTCATAGGTAATTTTATCGTAGCATATTCTTTCTTTAAATAGATTTCAAATTTGTAAATTTGAGTTCTACTAATTATTATATATGAACATACCTAAAACAAGTTTTCCACGTGTTGTTATTATAGGTGGTGGATTTGCCGGAATTGCATTGGCAAAAGGATTGAAAAATCAAGAGTTGCAAGTGGTTTTAATTGATAAACATAATTATCATACATTTCAACCCTTATTATATCAAGTGGCTACAGGAGGTTTAGAACCCGATTCAATTGCTTTTCCAATTCGAAAAGTGATAAAAGATATTCCGAATTTTTATTTTAGACTTACTGAAGTAGATAAAATAAATCCCGATAAAAGAAAAATACATACCAGTATAGGAAAATTAAAATATGATTACTTAATTATTGCTACAGGATCCAGCACAAACTATTTTGGAAATACCAATATTGAAAAGTATAGTATGGCTATGAAAACTGTACCTCAATCTTTAAATTTAAGGAGTTTAATTCTGGAAAATTTTGAAGAGGCGTTACTAACTTCTAATTATGAAGAACGAAATGCATTAATGAATTTTGTTATTGTAGGAGGAGGGCCTACTGGAGTTGAATTGGCAGGGGCTTTGGCAGAAATGAAAAGAGGAATATTACCAAAAGATTATCCCGATTTAGATATTCGTCAAATGCAAATAAATATTATTCAAAGTAGTAGTAGGTTGCTTAATACAATGAGTGAAAAAGCTTCTGAGAAAGCAGAAGATTTTTTAATTAATTTAGGTGTTAATATTTATAAAAACGTTCGTGTTTCCAATTACAATGGTAATGAAGTTTTAACGAATGGAGAGTTAACTTTTGAGGCTGCTACTGTTATTTGGGCTGCTGGTGTAAAAGGAGCTGTTATTAATGGAATCGGTGTAGAGTGTATCATAGAAAGAGCCAGTCGTCTTAAAGTTGATGAATTTAATAGAATTAAAAACCACGATAATATTTTTGCCATTGGAGATATTGCTTGTATGGAAAGTGAAAATTATAAAAAAGGACATCCAATGATGGCACAGCCCGCAATTCAGCAAGGTAAACATTTAGCAAAAAATATAATAGCAATTTTAAATGGAAAACGTTTAGAGGCCTTTGAGTATAATGATAAAGGTTCAATGGCAACAATTGGAAGAAATAAAGCAGTTGTTGATTTACCTAATATGAAATTTCAAGGTGTTTTTGCTTGGTTTGTATGGATGTTTGTACATCTGTTTTCATTAATTGGGTTTAGAAATCGTGCTATTGTATTCTTAAATTGGGTCTATAATTATATAAGGTTTGATAGAGAAACACGATTAATAATTAGACCTTTTAAAAAGAAAAATAAAGAATCGTTTTAAAAGTAAATCTTTTGGGTGGAATTTTAATGAAGGTTAATTATAAAAAAAATACCGTTTAGAATAAACGGTATTTTTTCTTTTATAAGTAAATATTAGTTTTGATCTGCTGAAGTTAAATTCGGATTAGCATCAATTTCTGCTTGTGGAATTTTAAACAGCCACTGACTATTTACAGATGGTTTAGCTTGTTGAAATCCATCATTGTAAAGAATTTGAGAAGCTCCAGAACCACCGTTTGCAGCGTGGTCAATAGCATCATCCCAACGGATTTTATCGGTATATAAGAAACCTTCACCCCATAATTCTATACCACGTTGAAACTTAATGTGATCCATTAAAAGTGCCTGTGTATTATAAACAGTAACATCATATGAGCTGTCACGTTCTTCACCTAATGGTTTAAGAGCATTTTGTGCAGCGGAAACATTACCCAACATAGCTTCAGCTTCAGCTTCAATTAAATACATCTCTGAAGATCGCATTAAAATAATATCATCCGGGTCAATTCCACCAGGAGTTTTTTGTTTCATTTTAACATGCATATATGGATGTGTATTGTGTCTTGAAGTCCAACCATATGTATTAGCAAGATTGTCAATTTCAGCATCAAATGCAGCTTCAGTAGGATATAATGGGTTTGTATTATTAGACCATCCACCTAATCCATTAGAAGCTGAGGTATTTGAATTTGGGGCATCTTTTAAAAACAAACCTTGTCTGTAATCCGTATCAGGGATTTGAGCATATAACCTTTTATCTATAATTTTTGGATTGTTTCTAACCTGACTTCCATTAAATGTATTACACATTAGATAAAAATAAGAACGGAAAAATGTAGTTTCAGTTGCTATAACATTACTTCCCCATATAACTTCAGGAAGAAGAGTTGTGTTAAATCCGGAATAATAATCACCTTGATCCATTATTGGGTAATTTTGACGTGCTAACACGGCAGCATCTGCAGCTGTGCGCCAATCTCCCATATTTAAAGCTATACGAGCTTTAAGACCATGTGCAACATCAATATTTAGTTGTGATTTAGCATCTGCAGTTCCTGTTGGTCTTGCAGTAGCATTTTCAAAATAACTTATAGATGTGTTAATATCTAAGACACATTGGTCATAGATTGCCTGAACTGAAGATCTTGGTTCACTCGTAAAAGGAGCTTCTGAAGCAAACAATAATGGTACTCCTGGGTCTGTTGATGGATTTCCAATTAAATATCCTTTGGCGTAATGTTGAATCAATGAAAAATAGGCGTATGCTCTGTAGGCATGTGCTTGACCCAATATCTCATTAAATCTTGCATCTTCAGGAATTGTACCTTCGGCTGCTTTATTGATAATAGCGTTGGTACTTGCAATAATATGATAACGTTGATACCATAAATGCTCAGTTGTTAAGGATGTTTCTTGATTATGTGAGATCCATCTTGTGTCATCTTGCCAACCTAAATTATTTGCAGGAGCAGAATGAATTACCCCACCTGCTAGGTTATCGCCTAATGGTATCCAATAGTGATTACCTGCTCTTTGACTTGTACCACCTGATAAAATAGTTTGTGATTGAGCATATAAAAGACGGTGCAATCCGTTAATTATAAGCGACATATTGTCGGCAGTTGCCAAAGCATCAGCCGAAGCGATGGCATCTGTAGGTTTTGTTTCCAGAAAGTCGTCTGAACACGAAGTCATAGTAATAACCGCTATTACTAATAACAATAAATTTATTTTTTTTAACATAATTATATATTTTAATTATTATTAATCAATTAGAATGAAAGGTTTACACCAAAAGAGAAAATTCTTGACGGACTGAAGTCAGTACCATCTCCTGTACCTGCTAAACCATATTGTGGGTCTAATCCTGTTCTCTTACTTTTTAGATATAGATTTTCACCAGTTATTGAAAGTCTTAAATTATCTACTCCTATTTTGTCTGTAATTGAACTATCAAATGAATAACCTAGGTTAATATTTTTTAATGCCCAAAACGAAGCATCTGTTAAAAATCTTGTTGATTGTGTTCTAACTAAATCTGTACTTCCATTTTGAAGTCTAGGCACATCTGTTACATCACCTGGCTGACGCCATGCATTTAAAATATCAGGGTGAGATGATCTTCCATAACTACCACTATGCATCATTGCAGAGTAACCATTATCTAATATCTTACCACCAATTCCGTAGGTTACTAATACATCTAAACTAAATCCTTTATAACTAAGGCTATTAGAAATTGAACCTAATACATCAGGTATAGAACTGTCATCAGTATAAGCTCTTTCTGTTGCTTCCCAATCATTTGTAGTTTCTTGAGCTCCATCTGCCCCAATTACAGGAACACTATTTCCATCAGCATCAATTTCATACATATAAAACAATTGATCTCCATTACTTGGGTCTACTCCGGCTGTATGAAGTAAATAGAAGTCATATCTTGATCTTCCTTCTTCCCATCTTTTAGAACCGTTTATAACTGGATCTGGCAAATCTGTGATTTCATTTTTAAATGTTGATGCTTGTACTGTTACATCCCATTTTAAGTCTTCTTTATTTAAAATATGACCAGTTAAACTAACCTCAAATCCTGAATTAAACATATCAGCAACATTTGAAGGGAATGAATTTAAACCATTACTAAGTGCAATTGGTAAATCGTATAGTAGATCGGTAGAGTTTTTCTTGTAATATTCGATAGATCCATCTAAAGCATTGTTAAATAATCCAAACTCAACGGCTACATCAAAACTTCCAACAGTTTCCCATTGTAAGTCGGCATTACCAATTTCTGACCAGAAAATTGCAGGATTTCCTGCGTTGGATGTTAATCCGTATCGAGGTTGAGATAAGAAAAAGTCTAATAAATCATCATTACCTACTTGACCAAATGAACCACGTAATTTTAAATTATCAACCCAAGTTACATCCTCCATAAATTTTTCTTGATCTACTCTCCATGAAGCTCCTACTGAGAAAAAGTTACCCCATCTTGATTTTTCATCAAAAACAGAAGAAGCATCTCTTCTTGCCGAAGCACTTAAATAGTATTTGTTGTCAAAGTTGTAGTTTGCTCTTAAGAAATAACCTTCTATTGTTTTTTCGGTTGTAGAACCTCCTAAACTAACAGGTTCAGCAAAGTTATCAAACTCAAAAATACCTTCTGCTACTTGTTTAATTGCTAGGGCATTTGAACCTACAAAAAGTCTTTTAAAGCTTTCATGACCAGCCGTAATATCTAAATTATGAGTGTCATTAAAACTCTTTTTGAATGTTAAAATTTGATTGAAATTTTCTACATCTCTTCTAGCTCTTTCTTCACTATATCTACCAGTTGGTTGTGCATCACCAATAATATTGTTTTCATATTCTTTCCAAAGTCTTTCTTGAATATCTCTACCATAGTTAAATCTAAGATTTAGTCCTTCCATTAATCTAAAGTCTGCATAATATCTAAATCCGTAACTGTTATCATTTTTACGTTCATCGTTTAACAATAACTCTTGAAGTGCATGACGACCTTGATTGATTGGTCTTGAGCCAATATTGTATTCTGAAAATCCTTCACCAGCATCAAATACAGGATTTCCAGCAGCATCTAGTACTAAATTCCCGTCTAAATCATTGATGTAAACAGGGTAAATTGACCCCATACCTTTGGCAAAACCAAATGGATTCACAATACTTCCTGCTCCGGCAGAAGTTGGTCCGCTAGATTTTGAAAGAGAAATATTTGCACTACCTCCTGTTTTAATCCAGTCGTTCAATTCAAAATCAGCATTTAAACGTGTTGTAATACGATCAAAATTCGTAGTTACAACATAACCTTCTTCATCTAAATATGAAGCAGAGAAAAATACTTTGTGTTTATCTCCACCACCAGCAATGTTTATGCTATAGTTATTTCTTATTCCAACTTGTTCCATTTCATCATACCAATCCAAGCCTTTATAAATAACACTTGCATTTGGATTTAATTTACCATCAACTCCAACAATTTGATCATTAGAAACATTAAAAGGGTTATAACCTAAACTATTATAAATATTTGCAGAAGCATAAGCTGGATCTCCACCAGCAGCACTTGTATTTCTTAAAGCTTCCCACATTGTTTCATAGTACTGACCAGGAGTTACCGCATCATATTCCGAGATACCTCTAGAAACCATACCATGTGAAACTGAAACTGAAGCTTTTATGTCTCCTTTTGTTCCGCTCTTAGTAGTTATTAATACAACTCCATTTGCCGCTCTAGAACCATATAATGACGTAGAGGCAGCATCTTTAAGAACAGTAAATGATTCAATATCAGCTTGGTTAATTGTACTCATATCACCTTCAAATTGCATTCCATCTACAATAAAAAGAGGATCTGAACTACCATTAAGTGTTCCAACACCACGTACAACTATTGATGGAGAAGAACCAGGTTGACCTGAAGCTGAAAGGAACTGCACCCCAGTTGCCTTACCTTCAATTGCTGCAATAGCAGATGTTACATTTCTTAATTCTAAATCTTTGGAGCCCACTACATCCGCTGCACCTGTAAATGCCGCCTTTGTTGAAGTACCATATGCAGTTACAATTACTTCCTCAAGCAGGTTTGAGCCTGACATGGTTACATTTATTGTATTTGAAGTGCCAACAGTTTTTTCAACATTGGTCATTCCAACATAACTAAACACAATAACGTCTCCAGTATTTGCTTTTATGGTATAAACACCATCGAAATCTGTTTGTGTACCAGTAGAGGTACCTTTAATAATTACATTTACCCCAGGTAATGGACCAGATTCGTCCGAGACTGTACCTGTAATTGTTTTTTCTTGTGCAAAAGAGAATTGCACAAACAACGCCAATAGAAGCGTTAGGATTCCTTTGAACTTTGTTTTCATTATAAATTAGTTTGAATTAATAATTAATATAAACATAAAAATAAAGTTAAATATATGATAAAAAACGATATGATTATTCTGAAAAATGAGATTTACATATAAATAAGTGTTATTTGTTACGATATATTTAATAAGATACTTAGAATTGCAAAGGGTTGCTTCTATTATTTTATAATAAGCTTAAATTTAACACTTTTAGGTGTTTTAAATGAGGTTTTTAAAGGAATTGTAGTGAAAATCGAATTTTTGAATTTTAATTTTTTCACAAGAAATTCGGCTTCCTTTTAGTAGAATTATACTCATTTTTCCAAATATAATTTTAATCAAAAATGAAGGAATTGGTGGTAAAAATATTTTTTTATTTAATTTTTCAGCTATTTGATAGGTTATTTCCTTATTCGTTATGAATTCAGGTGAAACTGCATTATAAATTCCATCAAAATTTTTGTTTTCAATTGCTTCTATATATAACGCACATAAATCATTAATATGGATCCAAGGCATATATTGATCTCCTTTTCCTAAAACGGCTCCAAACCCTTTTTTTATAGGAGTAACAATTTTTTCGAGTGCACCTCCATTTTCAGCAAATACCACTCCTGTTCTAAATATTACGGTTTTAATATTTATTGATTTGAACTTAAGTGAAGCCTGCTCCCAAAATTTACAGACATAACTTAAAAAATCCTTCCCTGGTTCGTCCTGTTCTGAGAAAATTTTGTTAGAAGTTATGGTTCCATAAAAGCCTATACCAGAGGCGACAATAAATCCTTTAAGAGTTGGGTTTAATTCTTTTACTTTTTCAAATAGTAAATTAGTAGAAATTATACGGCTGTCAAATAATAGTTGTTTTCTTTTTTTTGTCCATCTTTTGTCAGCAATACCAGCTCCTGCTAAATGAATAATATAATTTGCATTGATGATTGCTTCAGAATCAATATAATTATTTTTAATGTTCCAGTAGAAAGAATTAGAATCGTTCGATTTTTTTCTGCTTAAGATTGTTACATTGTAACCTTTGGATTTTAATTTGTTACATAGTTTTTTTCCGATAAAACCTGTCCCTCCTGTAACTAAAACTGTTTCCATAAAAAAATCGATTACTTAGTAGTGTTCTCTACAAAGTAATCGATTTTATGTTTAACTAACAATTAAAAACTATATTATGAGATAGTTTCTTCAATTTTTAAAGGGTTCACATTGTTCATTCCCATTGTAATTGCTTCCTTGTTTAATGGAATCAAATGGTGGTAACGTTCAGGTAAAGATTTTTTCAATCCTTCAAGTACATTTTCTAATTTAACAATTGGTTTAACTTTAAGGAAAGCACCTAATATTACCATGTTAAATATTTTCTTATTACCCATTTCAGTAGATAATCTATTTCCTTCAATTTGGAAAATATTGATATCAGTTCTTGTTGGATGTGTTGAAATACCGTTTGGATCATATAATAATACACCTCCTGGTTTTACTGATTCTTCAAACTTATCCATTGACTGCTGATTTAGGATAATTGCAGTATCAAATATTTTTAAATAAGGAGAGCTAATTCTGTCGTCACTTAAAATTACTGTTACGTTTGCAGTTCCACCACGCATTTCTGGTCCATAAGACGGCATCCAGCTAACTTCCTGGTCTTGCATTATTCCAGAATAAGCTAAAATTTTACCCATTGATAGTACTCCTTGACCACCAAATCCTGCTATAATTATTTCTTCTGTCATAACTTCTTATTTTATTTTACCATTAACTTTTATGTCACCTAGAGGGAAATAAGGGAACATGTTTTCTTCCATCCAAATGTTAGATTCGTTTGGAGTCATTTTCCACCCTGAATTACAGTTAGAAACGATTTCAACAAATGATAGCCCTTTACCATTTCTTGTGTTTTCAAAAGCTTTTTTAAGTGCTTTTTTAGCTTTACGAGCATGTTTATGAGTATGAACAGCTTGTCTTGTTACATATTGAACACCTGGTAAATTAGCAACTAATTCAGTCATTTTTAATGGAGCACCCATTGTCTCAATTTCTCTACCATAAGGAGAAGTAGATGATCTCATTCCTTCTAAAGTAGTAGGAGCCATTTGACCACCAGTCATTCCGTAAATACCGTTGTTAACAAAAATAATAACAATATTTTCACCTCTGTTACATGCATGAATAGTTTCTGCAGTACCGATGGCTGCTAAATCCCCATCACCTTGATATGTAAATACATATTTCTCTGGCCACACTCTTGCAATAGCAGTAGCTACAGCTGGAGCTCTACCATGAGCAGCTTGAGTGATATCAATATTCATAAAGTCGTAAGCTAAAACTGAACAACCTACAGGAGCTACACCAATTGTATCTTCTGAAATTCCAAGTTCTTCAATAACTTCCATTGCAAGGTTATGTGCAGTACCGTGACCGCAACCAGGACAGTATGACAATGGTGTATCTGTCATTAAACTTGTTTTGCAAAGTACCTGGTTTTCTGGTTTTATAATGTCTACTATATCCATTATTTTATAATTTTTTGTTCTAAAGCTTCTAAAATTTCTTCAGGAGTATGAATAATTCCTCCAGTTCTACCAAAGTGCTCAACAGGCACTTTAAATTGAGCGGAAAGTCTTACATCTTCTACCATTTGACCAGCGCTTAATTCAACACTTAAAATTCCTTTAACTTGATCTGTTAATTCCAAAATTTGATCTTTTGGGAAAGGGAATAAAGTAATAGGTCTTAATAAACCAACTTTAATTCCTTTTGCACGACCTAATTCTACAGCTTTTTGGCTAATACGAGCACTTGATCCATAAGCTACAATTAGATAATCTGCATCATCACAGTTTATTTTTTCATAACGTAAATCTTCTTTCTCCATTCGGTCATATTTCTTTGAAAGATGACGAACTCTGTCTTCCATTTTTTCAGAAACTAAATCAAGTGATGTAATTATATTACGTTCACGAGTTTTTGGTTTCCCAGTTGTTGCCCAATCACCATATTTTTCAATAAGCTCTTCATTGGACATTCTTTCTTTTTGTGGTTTTAAATTTACTTTTTCCATCATTTGTCCAATTAATCCATCAGAAAGGATTAAAACAGGAGCACGATATTTAAAAGCAATATCAAAAGCATCTTCAACAAAATCAGCCATTTCTTGAACTGATGCTGGTGCTAAAACATATAATTTATAATCTCCGTGACCACCACCTTTTACAGATTGAAAATAATCTGCTTGTGAAGGTTGAATAGTACCTAATCCTGGTCCACCTCTAACAACATTAACAATTACCGCAGGTAATTCTGCACCGGCCATATAAGATACTCCTTCTAATTTTAAAGAAATACCAGGACTTGATGATGATGTCATTACTTTTTTACCAGTACCTGCAGCACCATATACCATATTAATTGCAGCTATTTCACTTTCTGCTTGTAATACAACCATTCCTGTTCTGTCTTCAGGACGCTCTGTCATTAAATATTCAATAACTTCTGATTGTGGCGTAATTGGGTAACCGAAATAAGCATCAGTTCCGCATCTAATTGCAGCTTCTGCTAAGGCTTCGTTACCTTTCATTAATTTTAACTCTGACATTCTAATTCGTTTAATTAATTAGTTAATTATGCTTGAACTTTAACCCTATACACTGAAATTGCTCTATCTGGACAAACAATTCCACAATTTGTACAACCTGTACAAGCTTCTGGATTTTCCATATAAGCATAGTGGTAACCTTTTCTATTAACTTCAGTAGTCATACTAATAACATTTTCTGGACATACAGGTATACAAACCTCACATCCTTTACATGTCTCAGTATCTACTACAATAGCTCCTTTAACTTTTGCCATTTTAATAATTTTATAGGTGATTATTACGATCTAATTTTGTTATTCTCAAAGATATGGCATATTTGATGCTAAAACTATGATAAATGTCAATTTGTGATAAATATCATATAATATAGAGTTTTTGTTAAAAAAAAACAATAGTTTATCTGAGTTTTTTTTAGTATTAAACCCTTAGGTAGTAGGTGATTAAAAGATTTTAACTTTGAGAAAATTGTCTATTGTGAGTTGAGTGTAATTTTAGTTACTTTACAATAAAATTCAAACGTTTTCGTAAAAACTCTAAGGGAAGATTATTATCTTGTCTAATAAATTCATTTTTTGAATTAAAAAGATATGTTAGAAATAAAGTTATTTAAATAATTATGGATAAATATAAGGTTGAAAATAAGGTTGATTTAAAAAATATTGAAACCAAAGTTATAGATAGGAATGCTAAAAAAAAGATTAAAAAAATAAGAAAAGAAATTAGTAAGCTTCAGGATGCTATGTATGCTGAAGGTAAATATGCAGTACTTATTTGTTTACAAGGAATGGATACGTCTGGTAAAGATAGTCTTATTAGAGAAGTTTTTAAAGATGTTAATGCAAGAGGTGTTGTTGTGCATAGTTTTAAGGTGCCTACTGAATTAGAATTAAAGCATGATTATTTATGGAGACATTATATTGCTTTACCTGCTAAAGGGAAAATAGGAGTATTTAATAGAACACATTATGAAAATGTTTTGGTAACACGTGTTCATCCTGAATATATATATTCTGAAAATATTCCATCGGTTAAAAGTATTAATGATTTAAATGATGATTTCTATAATAATAGGATGGTAGAAATAAATAATTTTGAGAGGCATATTTCAGATAATGGTACAATTATATTGAAATTCTTTTTAAACCTATCAAAAGAGGAACAAAAGAGTAGGCTTTTGAGAAGGTTGAATTTGAAAGAGAAAAATTGGAAGTTTTCACCCGGAGATTTAAAGGAGCGTAAACTATGGGAGAAATATCAGTTTTGTTATCAAGAATTGTTGAATAAAACTTCAAAAGAAAATGCCCCATGGTTCGTAATTCCTGCCGATGATAAATCCACTGCTCGATTAATAGTTGCAGAAACTATCTTACAAACATTAAAGAAATATAATTTTAAGGAGCCAGAATTGCCTCAGAAATACAAAGTAGAAATTGAAAACTATAAAAAACAACTTGAAAGTGAGTAGTTTGATTTTTTTAAAAAATGAGGAAAACTACTTTGATAAAAGCTTAAAACGTAATTTACAAATTGTATATTTACGTTTTAAAATTATTAAATAACTATGGAATTAAAATTAGAAAAACCTATTATATTTTTCGATTTAGAAACAACAGGAATTAACATTGCAAAAGATAGAATAGTTGAAATTTCGATATTAAAAGTTTTTCCAAATGGAAATAAAGAGAGTAAAACTTGGCTGGTAAACCCTGAAATGGAAATTCCAAAGGAATCTTCAGATATTCATGGTATTACTAATGAAAAAGTTGTTACAGAACCTACCTTTAATGAATTGGCTCAAACTGTAAGTGAAATGATAGAAGGGTGTGATTTGGCCGGATTTAATTCTAACAGGTTTGATATTCCTTTATTGGCAGAAGAAATGCTACGTGCTGAAGTAGATTTTGATATGAAAGATAGAGTAGCGATAGATGTACAAGTTATTTTTCATAAAAAAGAAGAAAGAACATTAAGTGCTGGATATAAATTTTATTGTGGTGAAAGCTTAGAAAATGCTCACTCGGCTGAAGCAGATACTTTAGCAACTTATGAAATATTAAAAGCGCAATTAGATAAGTATGATGACTTGGAAAATGATGTGAAATTCTTAAATGAATATTCAACTCATAATAAAAGAGCTGATTTTGCTGGTTTTATTATGTTTAATGAAGAAAATGAAGAAATATTTTCTTTTGGAAAGTATAAAGGACATAAGGTAAAAGATGTTTTAAAAAAGGATAAAGGGTATTTTTCTTGGATTCAAAATGCGGATTTTCCATTGTACACAAAGAAAGTTTTAGCAGAAATAAAAGAAAATTTATTTCCAAAAAGAAAAGAAACAACACTTGATGATTTAAAAAATAAATTCAATCAAAAATTATAATATGTTAGTGAATTTTGAAAGTTTAGCGCCATCCTCTACGGTATGGATATATCAATCAAACAGAGAATTTTCTGAAAAAGAACTTGATATTATTTGTGCTAAAATTGAAGGTTTTATTGCCGAGTGGAAAAGACATGGAGAAGGATTAAAAGCTTCCTATCAAATAAAATATAATCAATTTATTGTTTTAGCTGTTGATGAGGAGTTTAATCAGGTTTCAGGTTGTGCCATAGATTCTTCTGTAAATTTAATCAAACAGTTTGAACGCTCTTTTGATTTAGATCTTACTAACAAGTTAAATATATCTTTTAAAGATAATGACAATATAAATATTGTAAGTTTAGCTGATTTTCAAAACTTCATTAAATTAGGTAAAATAAACGCTGAGACTATAGTGTTTAATAATATGGTGAAAACCAAAAATGAATTAGATCAAAATTGGGAAGTGACAGCTGATAAAAGCTGGCATCAAAGATTTTTGGTATAATTATTTCATCTTTTTTTATAGAAAACTTTACTAAATGATTAAAAAAGTACTTTTCATTTTATTTGTTTTGAATTGTGTTTTTTTACAAGCACAAAATATTGAACCCTTAATAGCCAATGATTCATTAGCTCAAACAAAATGGGTTGATACTTTAATGAGTAAAATGACCATTGATGATAAAATTGGCCAATTATTCATGGTTCAGGCATACTCTAATAAAGATCAAAAACATAGTGATTTTATTGAAAACCTAATTGAAGAATATCATATTGGTGGATTAATTTTTATGCAGGGCACACCTGAAAAACAAGCTCGCTTAAATAATAAATATCAATCTATTTCTCAAATTCCATTGCTAATTGGTTTTGATGGTGAATGGGGATTAGATATGAGATTGAAAAACACCTATCGATTTCCTTGGAATATGACACTAGGAGCTATTCGAAATAATAAATTGATAGAAGATTTTGGAAGCCAGGTTGGAAAGCATTGTAAACGATTAGGAATACATATAAACTTTGCACCTGTTGTAGATATAAATACAAATCCTGAAAATCCAATTATAGGAAATCGTTCTTTTGGAGAAAATAGAGAAAATGTTACAGAAAAAGCTTTGGCGTTTATAAAAGGAATGCAGAGCCAGCATGTGTTAGCAAATGCAAAGCATTTCCCTGGTCATGGTGATACCGCAACCGATTCACATAAAACACTACCTGTTTTAGATTTTAATTTGGATAGACTGGATTCTATAGAGTTGTATCCGTATAAAAAACTAGCTAAAAGTAATTTGGCAAGTGTAATGGTTGCTCATTTAAGTGTGAAAGCTTTGGAACCAAGTGATGAATTGCCAACTTCACTTTCTTATAAGGTTGTTACCGGCTTGTTAAAAGAGCAATTAAATTTTAAAGGACTTATATTAACAGATGCTTTAAATATGAAAGGTGCGGCAAATTATGCAACTCCTGGAGATGTTGATTTAGCAGCATTTTTAGCAGGAAATGATATCTTACTTATTCCTGAAGATGTTCCAGCAGCAATTTTAAAAATAAAAAATGCACTAAATGAAAAAGTAATCTCTAAAGAACGTTTGGATCATTCAGTTAGAAAAATATTGAAAGCAAAATATTGGGCAGGGTTAAATGAATTCAAATTAATAGAAGTAGATCATTTGGAGGAGGATATAAATTCAATTTCAGATGAATTATTACATAGGAAATTGGTGGAAAATTCAATTTCATTATTGAAGAATAAATCGCTTGTTTTTCCTATTCAAAATTTAGACAAGAAGAAGATAGCATATGTTAAATTAGGCGATGCTGAAAATGTTGATTTTGTAAATATGCTTAAAAACTACACGGATATTGATGTAGTTTCAGATAAAAATTTAGATAAATTAATTCAAAAATTGCGTCCATATAATTTAGTGATAATTGGGTATCATAAATCCAATAAAAACCCTTGGAAAGATTATAAATTTAAAGATAAGGAACTAGTTTGGTTGCAGGAAATAGCTAGAGTAAAAAAAGTAATTGTAAATGTGTTTACAAGTCCTTATGCTTTATTGCAACTGAAGACATTTGAGAATATTGAAGGCTTACTTCTTTCTTATCAAAATAGTAAATTGGCTCAGGAAATTTCAGCTCAAATGATATTTGGAGCTATGGAAACAAAAGGAAAATTACCTGTGTCAATTAAGAAAGTATTTTCTGAAGGACATGGCCTTATGTCTACATCATTAAAACGTTTAGCTTATTCTATTCCTGAAGATGTTGGTTTGAGTAGTGAAAAACTAACTAGAATTGATTCATTAGCAAATGTTGCCTTAGAGGAGAAAATGACACCTGGAATGCAAATTTTGGTAGCAAGAAAAGGGAAAGTAGTATATCGTAAAAATTTTGGATTTCATACGGATGAAGAAAAACTAAAAGTTAGAAATTCTGATGTTTATGATTTAGCATCAATAACTAAAATATTAGCCTCGTTACCATTAATTATGGAACTTGAAGAAAGAGGTACCTTAAATTTAGACAGTACTCTGGGTAGTTTAATTCCAAAACTTAAAAATACAAATAAGGATACTTTGACTGTAAAAGAAGTATTATCTCATTATGGGAGATTAAAAGCATGGATCCCATTTTATTTACATACACTTGATAGTACTACACAAAAACCTTCAAATGAGTTTTATAGTGTTAAAAAATCGAAAAAATTCAGTGTCAAGGTTGCTGATAATTTATTTTTAAAAAACGGTTATAAATCTGTGATGTTAGATAGTATTATTAGTGCTGACCAGAGGAAAAGAGTGGGATATAAATACAGTGATTTACCATTTTATATTTTTAAAAATTATTTGGAAGGTTTTTACAATGAAGATTTAAACAAGTTAACGCAAAAACATTTTTATAAATCACTCGGCGCAAATAAAACATCCTATTTACCTTTGAATAGGTTTTTAAAAAGTACAATTATCCCTACAGAAAAAGATGATTATTATCGAAATCAATTAGTACAAGGTTACGTGCATGATATGGGGGCAGCAATGCAAGGAGGAATAGGAGGTCATGCTGGCTTATTTGCTAATTCCAATGATGTAGCTAAGATTATGCAGATGTATTTGCAAAAAGGCTATTATGGTGGTAAACGATATTTTCAGCCAGAAACAATTGATAAATTTAACTATCGATATTACGAGAATGATAGTGTTAGAAAGGGTGTAGGTTTTGATAAACCTCAAATTAGAAAAATTGAACAAGCAACTTGTGATTGTGTTTCTGATAGAAGTTTTGGACATAGTGGATTCACAGGGACTTATACTTGGGCCGATCCAGAAACTGATATAGTTTATGTATTTTTGTCAAATCGTGTGTATCCAACTATGGATAATAAAGGTTTAATTCGAAATAATATAAGAACCGATATTCAAAGATTTATTCAAGAAGCTATTCTCGAGGAATAGAAGCTGTTTTTGTGTAGGTGATTCCTAAAATAATACTACTAACAAGGTATATTAAAGCATATTGAATGTTAAATATATAATATACAATAAACGATTGAACAATATAAAATAACGGGAATAGAGTGCCAATTACAGCAAATCTAAAAGTGTTTGTAAAAATAATTTCATTGATTCCCTTTTTTAGGTATCTCCATATTAGAATAGGAAAAACACTATTTATTTTAGCTAAAAGATGAAAAGGTAAAAACCAGTTAATTTTTACTTTGTTTATGTGAATCGCATCTAAACTATGAATATTTGAGAGCATGTTATTTGCTTCGGTTGGATTCAGATAATCCACTCCGCAATTTTCTAATTTTGAAATAATCTCTTCATAGTTTTTATCATCTTCAATATGCAATGTTAACTTTTTTAGTTCTGAAGAAACCTTAGATATGATACTTGAAAAAGATACATCTGGGTTTTGAGTATTAAAATATGGATTTGCCAAAATAGGTTCTCCAAAATAAATTGAAACTTTACTAGGAAAATTTAAGTGAGAATCATAGTTCAACCCTATAGGTATAATTTGGATTTTGGTATCTGGATATTTTTGTAGTGTTGATAAAATGATTCTGGCAAAACCTTTTTTTAAAGGAATAATTCTTCTTTCCAAGTGATGTTCTCCTTCAGCAAAAATTTCAAGAGCACCTTTGTTTTTTAAAATTTCAACACATCTTTCAAAAACAAGATAGTTTTTATTCATATTTTTGACACCATCTCTAAGTCTATATGCTGGAAGCATATTTAAAGTGCTTAAAAATCTTTTAACAAGATCTTTTTTAAAAACACCAGCACGAGCTAAAAAATGTATTTTTCTTTTCGTAAGTGTAGGAATTATTAAAGCATCAATTAATGCATTTTGATGATTTCCAATAAAGAGTACAGCTCCTTTTTTTGGAATGTTTTCTATTCCATAAACAGTCTTTTTTTTCAAAAGAAAAAATAAAACGATTTTTACATAAATTCTAAAAGTATAATACCAAATGTGTTTTATCATTTTAATTTGTACGTTTTGATTGTGACCAGTAAGTAGCTAATAATAATCCTGAGGCGATATCCCAAATAGCCCAAAATGCAACTAACAATGCCATGCCACCTAAACCTTCAAAAAAACTAAAAACTAATAATAAACCTAAACCTGCATTTTGGATTCCTGTTTCAATGGACAAAGTTTTTTGATTTTTATATGAAAGTCGCATTGTTTTGGCAAAATAAAAGCCAGTTACCAATGCTAAAACATTATGTGCAATCACTAAAATTAATACATAATGTATATAATTTATAAAGATGTCGAAGTTTTTACGAAAAGCTAAAACAATGAAAATCATAAAAATGAATAGCGAAACAGGTTTTAATATTTTGGCAAGTTTATCTGCTAAGATTGACTTATATTTTCTAACCCACATTCCTAAAACTAATGGTATTCCTAAAATTAAAGTCACAAGTTTTACAAGTTCTAATGGATCTAATTCAACTCGTTGTAAAATCTCAGCAGTTGGAGCATATAAATTTCCCCAAAACTGTAAATTTAAAGGTGTCATAACTAATGAAATCAAAGTTGCAAATGCTGTTAAACTAACAGATAAAGCAGCGTTACCTTTTGCCATTTGTGTCATGAAGTTAGAAATATTTCCTCCAGGGCAAGCTGCAACCATCATCATTCCTAGTGCAATACTAGGCATTGGGTTTACTAATTTTATAAAAATAAAAGTAACCAATGGAAGTAATAAAAATTGAGATACAATTCCTGTGATTAGAATCTTAGGTTTTTTTAATAATCGTTTAAAATCATCAATTGAAATTCCAAGAGCCACTCCAAACATAATAAGTGCTAAGGTTATGTTCAACACCCAAAGACCTTCGGTATCAAAATTTATTTTGAGAGAATCTAAATTTTCCAGCATATTAGTTTTTGAAAGCATACTCAATAATATTAGCTCCCATTTTTAAAGCCTTTTCTCTAATTTCAAAGCTGTCATTATGAATTTCTTCATCTTCCCATCCATCACTTAAATCGGCCTCGTAGTCATAAAAACAAACCATTCTTCCATTGTAAAAAAGCCCAAACCCTTGTGCAGGCTTATTATCATGCTCATGAATTTTTGGAACACCTGTTTTAAACTGAAATGTTTGATGGTAAATAGGGTGGTTATATGGTATTTCTTTTAATTCTAAATTGGGAAAAACTTTTTTTAACTCTCTTCTTATGTAAGGGTCTAACCCATAATTGTCTGAAATATGTAAAAAACCTCCTGAAATTAAATAGTTTTTTAGGTTTTCAGCATCATCATTTGAAAAAAGAACATTTCCATGTCCAGTCATAAAAACAATTGGGTAATTGAAAATATCTACACTGCCCACTTCAACAGTTTCAGGATTATTTATAATGGAGGTGTTAATTGTGCTATTGCAGTAATCAATTAAGTTTGGAAGTGCCGTTGGGTTAGCATACCAATCGCCACCGCCTTGATATTTCAAAATAGCAATTTGTTGAGCCGTAATAAAGTTTAAAGGAATTAGAAATAAGGAAAAAGTTATAAGTAATAAACTTAGTTTAGTTTTATTAAAAGATGTAAAAACTTTTCGAAACAATATCATTACTTATTCATTTACAAAAGCAACGCTATGAGCGGCAACAACTCCTGCTGTTTCTGTTCTCAGTCGGCTTTCTCCCAAAGATACAGGAATAAAGTTATGTTCCAAACTTTGATGAATTTCTTTGATTGAAAAATCTCCTTCAGGACCAATTAGTATTGTCGTGTTTAGATTTGGTTTTAACTCTGATTTTAATGATTTCTTATCAGTTTCTTCGCAGTGAGCAATAAATAACTGTCCTTCAAAATTAGAATTCATAAACTGTTTAAAACTTATTGGATCATTTAACTTAGGAAAATGAAATTTTAAGGATTGCTTGGCTGCTGAATGGACAATTTTTTCCATGCGTTCCATTTTTACTGTTTTACGTTCTGAATGGTCACAAATAATTGGTGTAATTTCATCAATTCCAATTTCAGTGGCTTTTTCTAAAAACCATTCCAATCGGTCATTTAATTTAGTAGGAGCAATAGCTATATGTAAATAATAATTATAAGGTTTATTATGAGTTTTTACCTCTTTAATTTGAACAAGGCATCTTTTATCATTTGCAATTATTATTTCAGAAGTAAATAATTCACCTAATCCATTTGTAATGAAAATATGGTCACCTTCAGATTTGCGAAGAACCTTAACAATATGGCGACTTTCAGTTTTATCAAAGGTAAATTGTTCGGTAGTTGATGATATTTCAGAATTATAAAATAATTGCATTTAAATAGTTTTTTTAAAAGTACATCTTCTTTTATGGATAACAGGCTCAAAGTTTTTCCATACTGCTGCTATTTTTGTGTTTGAAGCAAGTTCAGGAGTTCTAATACAGTTTACAATTCCTCTTTTTTCAAATGATTTTTGATACTCTAAAAAGATTAACGCATGTACTCCTTTGCTTTGATATTTTGGATCAACTCCAATTAAGTAAAAAATGGCATCTTTACTTTCTTTTTTTGCTTTTAATAAATGGAATAAACCAAAAGGTAATAATTTACCTTTAGCCTTTTGCAACGCCGTAGAAAAGGAGGGCATAGTAATAGCAAAGGCAATCATATTATCATCTTTGTCCATTACAAATTTGATAAACTCGGGGTTTATAAAAGAAATATATTTTTTCTTAAAGTAAGCAATTTCAATATCTGAGATTGGAACAAATGAAGGTAGTTCGGCATAACTTGTGTTAAACAATTCAAACATTTTGTCTACATAAGGCATAATGTCTTTTGTCTTTGTAAAATTTAGTGATGTTAGTTGGTAGCGCTTTTTAAGAAGCGTACTTATTCGTTCAAGTGGCTCTCTAATTACATTTTTAAAAGCAAATTTATTTTCTAAATATTCCTTTTCAACCTTGAAGCCATGTTTAATGAAATGATCCTTGTAGTAGGAATGATTATACCAAGTAATCATAGTTCCAATATGATCAAATCCTTCGGTTAAAACACCAACTTTATCAAGATTCGAAAATCCTACAGGACCTTCCATAAACTCTAAATTGTTTTGAATCCCAATTTCTTCAATTTTTTTAAGAAGCATTTTAGATACTTCAAAATCATCAATAAAATCGAACCAACCAAAACGCATTTTTTTAAGTTTCTGTTCGTTTAATTCGGTAAAATTTATGATAGCAGCAGCTCTACCAACAATTTCATTGTTTTTTAAGGCGATAAAAAAACGTGCTTCGGCATGTTTAAAAACGGGGTTTATGTTTTTGTCGAAAGATTCAAGCTCATCATTAATAATTGGAGGAACCCAATATTTGTTGTTTTTATATAATTTAAAAGGAAACTTTACAAAAGTTTTCATTTCCTTTTTTGTTGTCATTTCTTGAATAGTAATCATATGCTTTAATACTTCTTTTTAAATAATCTTGAAAAGAAATTTCCACTTTTTCTTCGTTTACGCTTTTTTGAAATCTGATCTCTGGGAGAACTTTGTATAATTTCATCTGAATGTCTGTCCAATCTCCAAGCGACCCCAATTGATGAATACACAAATGAATAATCCTCAAAGAAATTAGTTCTTACTGAAGCATCAAATTGTAAATTTTTAGTGTATAAATACGCCAACCCTGTTCCAAAATTATATTTTGGAGCAATACCTTCTTCAAAAAAACCTTGGTTTTCAATGAAGTATGACCATTTACCATTTAAGGCATACGTCATGGTGGCAATATAAGAGTATTGATTAGAGTCTGATAAAATTTTATCTGCAATTAAGTTTGTAAGTAATACAAAACGATCGGTAAAATCATTTTGTAATAAAACGGCAGCTTTAACAGTTAACTCATTTTCTTTGTAATCCTTTCCTATAAAATTTGTGTTCACTCCTGCATAAACTCCAACAGAAGGAATCAAACGCTTTTTATCAAAAGCCATTTTACGTTTCCAACTTCTTACTTCCTTTGATTTATCAGTATATTCTTGTTGGTATACTAAATATTTAGCTCCAACAGTAAGTTTGCTTATTCCATTTGTTTTATAAGTGGCTCCTGCCAGATTGATAAATTCATCACTTTGATAAGCTACAAGAGCGTTAACTTCTAGTTTTTCAATAAATTTTCCATATCTAAAAAAAAGCTCTCCACCAATTGAAGTCGGATTTGCTAAATAAGCCTCATTATCGCTGCTTCTATAAAATAAACCCGATTCAATTTGTAATACATCTGTTCCCACTCCATAAGGACTTTCAGAAAATCCGGGTCTTTTAGAATTGATGATATCAGTATATTGTGCAAACATAAACTGATTGAAAATAAAAAATAGAAATAGGAGGGAAACTCTTTTCATAAATAGCTTTTGATTATGGTGTCAAATATAAGATTTTATATAATTAAACGTTTTAGTTACTGTCAAATTGTTATTTTTGAAAAATATAATATAAAGTGAATTAAGTTTTGATAGGATTATTTAGAACAATAGCTATTCTGGTTATTATTTATTATGTTTTCAAGTTTTTTAGCAGATATATTGCTCCAATATTCTTGAGAAAGGTGATGAAAAATGTTGAGAAAAAAATGAAAGAGCAACAACAACAGCATCAACAACCAAATGATAGTAATGCCAAGGTTGGAGAAACGGTTATAGAAAAAAAACCAGCAACTACAAAACAAAGTAATAAAGATGTGGGTGATTATGTAGATTATGAAGAAATAAACGATTAATTTTTTTATGAAAATTCTATTAACTAAAATTACCCCATTTGCACTTGCAATAATTTCTTTCATAATAATTTCTTTAGCATATTTTTCTCCAGTTTTGGAAGGGAAAAAGTTATTCCAAAATGATATAAAGCATTTTACAGGGATGGCTAAAGAGGTAAATGATTTTAGAAAGAATAATGATGAAGCAGAACCTTATTGGACCAATGCTGCTTTTGGAGGAATGCCAACCTACAATCTTAGTTCAAAGTATCCTAATAATTATATAAAAAAGTTAGATAGTTTGTTGAGGTTTTTACCACGACCTGCTGATTATCTATTTCTATATTTTTTTAGTTTTTTCATATTATTATCAGTTCTAAAGGTAGATTATAAATTAGCAATCTTGGGCTCACTTGCCTTTGGGTTCTCAACTTATTATATTATTATATTAGGAGTAGGACATAACGCGAAAGCACATGCAATTGCTTATATGCCAATGGTTCTTGCTGGAATCTTAATGGCTTTGCAAAGAAAATATTTATGGGGTTTTGTATTAACTGCCATTGCAATGGGACTTGAAATTAATGCTGGTCACCCTCAAATGACTTACTACTTGTTGTTTACTGTTTTAATTTTAGGAATCATTTATTTATTTGATGCCTTTAAAGAAAATCAACTTCCAGCTTTTGGAAAAAGTATAGGTATTTTGACCATGGCGGTTATTTTAGCTGTTGGTGTTAATGCAACAAGTTTGTTAGCTACAAAGGAATATGTTAGTTATAGTACAAGAGGTAAAAGTGAATTAACCATAAACCCTGATGGTTCTCAAAAAGAAACTTCTAACGGATTATCTAAAGATTATATTACAACGTATAGCTATGGTATTCCTGAAACTTTTAATTTAATGATACCACGATTTATGGGTGGTGGTAATTATGAAAACGTTGGGTATGAATCTAATATTTACAATTTTATAAAGGACAAAACAGATCCAAGACAAGCAAAACAATTTGCTGAAAATGCACCAATGTATTGGGGGAAACAACCAATAGTTGAAGCGCCAGCTTATATTGGGGCAATTTTGGTGTTTTTATTTGTTCTTGGAATATTTTTAGTGAAAGGAAAAATGAAAAAGTGGTTGGCAGCTGCTGTGATATTTTCAATTTTAATGAGTTGGGGAAAGAATTTTGGTTTTTTAACAAACTTCTTTATTGATTATGTGCCAATGTATAATAAATTTAGAGCAGTGTCTTCTATTCAGGTAATTGCTGAATTGGCAATTCCACTATTAGGAATATTGGCATTAAAAGAATTGTTCTCAAAAGAGAATTCTTCAGAAAATAAATTAAAAGCGTTAAAGACATCTTATTATATTATTGGAGGGCTGGCTTTAATTTTTACATTATTTGGTTCAAGTTTATTTGCTTTTGAAGGATTGCGAGATGCAAATTATGATAAAATGCTTCCAGGTTTATTGGATGCCATTATTGAAGATAGAAAGACTATATTTTTCTCAGATAGTTTAAAATCTTTTATCTTAATTAGTGTGTCTGCTGGATTTTTATGGTTGGTTATAAAAGAAAAACTGAAGCAGAATATTGCTGTTTTAGTATTAGGAGGGTTGATATTATTCGATTTGGTTTCTGTTGATAGACGCTATGTAAACAATGAAGATTTTTTAAGTGCTAAAAAAGTTGATATACCATTTGTAGCTTCAGAAGTTGATAAAGAAATTTTAAAAGATAAAGGATATTACAGAGTTGCCAATTATGTTGGTGATCCCATGAATGATGGAGGAACTTCTTATTTCCATAAATCCATTGGTGGGTATCATGCTGCTAAAATGGGGAAATATCAGGAGTTATTCGATTTCCAAATTTCAAAAAACAACATTGAAGTATTAAATATGTTGAATACCAAGTACTTCATTTTTGAAGATGGAAGCCAAAGAACAGCAATGCAGCAAAACCCTGATGCTAATGGGAATGCTTGGTTCGTTAATACTTTAAAGGTTGTTGAAAATGCCAATGAAGAAATTAAAGCTTTGGATAGTCTAGATACTAAAAATGTAGCAGTTATTAATAAAAATAGTATTTCAGAAAAGTTTAAAACTCAATATACAATAGATTCTTTAGCAAATATTGAATTGACTTCATATAGTGCAAATAAATTGAAATATATATCAAAATCAAATTTAGATCAATTTGTAGTGTTTTCTGAAATATATTATAAGAATGGTTGGAACGCTTATATTGATGGTGTCTTAAAAACTCATTATAACGTTAATTATGTTTTAAGGGGATTAGAAATTCCTAAAGGAGAACATGTAATTGAATTCAAGTTTGAACCAAGCGTTATTAAAAAAGGAAATACGATAACATTAGTGTCTTATGCGTTTCTATTATTAATTCCGATAGGTTGGTTTTATTATGAAAAAAAGAAAACTAGTTAATAGAGTAATTCATTAGTTTTAAAACGCGTAAAAAACTTGATTTATTTCTTGAAGAAACCAATAGTTTTTGGTTGTTAGAAAGTTTTATTTCTCCTGAATTATTATACTGGCTAACATGCTTTAAATTTAGAAGTATGGACCTATGAATTCTAAAAAATGAAGTATGCTGTAGAAGGGTTTCAATTTTCTTTAAATTGTTTGATGTAATATAGGTTTTATGATCTTTTGTGTAAAAACGAGAATAACTTCCATCTGCTTCACAATACATAATATCATCAATATCAATAATTATAAAATCACCATTTTTCATTGGAAGAGAGATTTTTTTAGATTGATATTTAAGTTGATCCTTAAAAGCAAAATACTTATTAGAATCGAAAGATGTTTGTTTCGATAAAAATTTATCAATAACAACCGTTAGTTGAGACTTTAAAATAGGTTTGTTTAAATAGTAAAAAGCAAAATAGTCCATTGCTTTTTCCTTATAATCCTTTAGTCCAGTAGTGAAAATAACTTCAAAGCTAGAAGAGTTTGTAAAGTAATCTAGAATTTCAAACCCATTTCCATCTTCTAATTCAATATCTAAAAATACTAATTGAGGGTTTAATTCATTAATTAATTTAATTCCTTTTTCAACTCCAGTTTCGTGTCCAATTACATTGATTTGAGTTTCATAACTCGATTTTAAGATATTGTTAAGTTGTTCGAAGGCAGCTTTTTCGTCTTCAATAATTATGGCATTAATCATATTGGGTGTTTTAGAAACTAATTAATGGAATTTTTAAAGTAACTTTTAATCCTACTAAAGTATTAAATTCATCGGTAATGTTAGAAATTAAAACAAATTCTTCATGATGATCCGACTCATTTATCAATTGAAGTCGTTCATTAATATTTGAAAATGAAATTCCAGAACTAGTTGAATTTAATTCAATGTTTTTATGTTGAATTCCTTTACCGTTGTCGGTAATTTCACAAATTAAAAATTCATTATTTTTAATATTAAGATTTACTATTATTTCATTTGTTTTATCTCCTGATTTAAAACCGTGTTTAAATGAATTTTCAATTATTGGTTGTAATATCATTGGAGGAACAAAGATAGATTCCAATTCCTGTTGAGAAAATGAATCGGTATTTATTGAATAAGTAATTTTTTTATTGAATCTTAATTTTTGTAGTTCTAAATATAAGGAGGCCATTTCTAACTCCTCTTTTAAAGTAATAAGATTTGATTTGGTAGATTTTAAAATTAAATTCACTAATTCTGCAAACTTATCAAGACTACCTTTTACTTCGTTTATTTCACCTTTATCAGCCAAGCCATTTATATTAACCAATAAATTATTTATAAAATGCGGATTCATTTGTGCATTAAGAGCTTGATACCTTAAGTTTAAAATTTGTTCTTTGGTTTTTTGTTTTCTAATAACTTTTAAAGATCTAAGATAAAATATCAATGCAATAATAGCTATAAGGATTAGAAAACAGCCGGCTATGAACCACCAGGTTTTAAAAAATGGAGGTTTTATAATAAATGAAAAAAGAGCTGGCGCACTAACTAATTTGTTTTTTGAAATGGCTTTTAATTCAAAAGTATAATTATTAGGTGGTAGGGCAGAATACCTAACGGTATTTGTTTTGGTGCTAATCCATTCAGTCTCTAAACCTTTTAAACGATATTGAAAAGTTATATTACCCAAACTTTTAAATGAAATACCCGAAAAATTAAACTGAGCATTGTTAAGTTGATTGTTAAAGGTTTGACCATCTGTTTTGTCAATTTCTTTGTTGTTTAATAGAACTTCGGTAATATGAACATTTGGTGTTGATATAGATGTTACTTCTTGAGAAAGGTCAATAATATTTAATCCTTTTGAAGTAGCAACATATACTTTATTATCATTTACAATAGAAGCTCTAACATCATTGCTATACAATCCGTCAGAAGTAGTATAACTTTTAATGAATTTAATTTTGTTATCATCAGTTAAACTTAAGCAGTTTAATCCAAAATTGGTTGAGAGCCAAATATTATTTTGGTCATCAATTGATATGGATTTAATATAATTACTTAATAATCCATCATCTTTTGTAATGAGTGAACATTTATTATCTTTTAACACACCTATACCATAAGAATTAGAACCAATTAACAATCCATGTTTTGAGTTTTGTAATGCGTAAATTATACTATTATCTAGTTGATAACATAAATTAAGTTGGCTTGTTGAAGTTCCATTATAATTATAAAGTCCTGATGTAGTTCCAATCCATAAATTATTTTTATCAACATTTAAAATAGCACTAGTTCTTTTGTTCCAAATTTGTTCAGGAACATTAGTGTTTAAATTAATTTTTGCAATTCCACTGGCATTAGCGGTTATGATATGAGTGTTGTCAAAGGTTAAATCTTTAAAATTTTTTATTTGTGTGTTAAACAACTCAGAATTAAACATATTTTTAATTCTTTTAATTTTGTAATCTGAAGATAACTTGTGCAGGTTAAAATCACTTAAAATGTAGAGGTTTTGATCTTTTATTTTTAATTTTCTAATACGATTTGGTCGAAAATCTAATTTAAATGTTTTGGTAGTTTCTAAAGATTTTTTATTTAATAATATTAATTCACCTTTTTCATTTCCAACAACAATTTGATCATTAAAAATGGATATACTATGTAAATCATTTTTGTTTTTATCTTCAAATTGAAAGCCATTTATATGAATATTTGGAAACAAATAAACACCATTTGACTTGCTCCCTACCCATATATTGTTTTCTAAATCTTCAAAAGCTCTTGTAGTTAGAACATTTTTTAATATTAATTTTGGAGAACTATAATTGTTAGATTTATTGAAAATTAAAACTCCATTATTTAAATTGGTAACCCAATAATCGTCATCGATATTATAAATATTAGTTAAAAAATAATTTAAATTTTCATTAAAGTAACTAGATATCTTTTCTACCGTATAATTTTTATTTCTTATAAATCCACCTAGGTTTTTATAAATTTTATTTTTTGTAGTTGAATTGAATTTTTTCGGATTAAAATCATTCCATATTAATAGAGAGTCAACTGTATTCTCAGGTTGAGAAATAATAGAAGACTTAAGGCCTCTTTTATTGTAGGCAATAATTTTTATATCATTATTCAAATCTTCAGTAATTATTGGAAATTGTTTACTCTTATATTTATTCTTAAAATGAAATTCTTTTATTGATAAATCGCTTTTTAGTACTTTAATATTATTAGCCCCCTTACAGAACCACAATTGACCTTTTGAGTCTTCAAAAATATCAGAGATAAATGATTGAAATTTTAATTTTGATAAATATGGAGTGTTGAGGTTATTAAATAATTTTCCATTTTTTATATAGCCAATGCTTCCATTAAATGCAATCATCCATATTCTATCTTTCGAATCTTTAAAGAATGATAGAATTTCATTTCCAGGAAGACCATCAGAAATGGTAAAGTTTTTAAATGTTAAACCATCAAATTTACTAACTCCATAATCTGTCGCAAACCACATAAACCCATCTGAATCTTGAGTGGTGTCATAAACGGTATTACTGGCTAAACCATTATTTGTTGTAAACTGAGTTAACCCAGGGATTTGGGCTTGAGAATTTATTTGAATTAATAGACAAATAATTATTAAATGAACGAATTTATTCATTAATGAAATAATATATAAATCAAATATAACGCTTATGAATTTAATTTCAGCATTTAAGTGCAATTTATCAACGTTTATGAATAACGAGTTTTAAGTGAAGGTGATTGATTGTATATTCGTTCAGTTAATTCAAATAAGAGGAAAATCTTTGATAAAGGTAAAAAAAAGACTATGAAAATGAAAAAGGGGTTTTATAAGAAGCCCCTTTTTTAATGCTTTTTTTTTAGTAAAATAACAAGCATACTTTTATTGATTTTATATTATTAAATCAATACCTTGCTACATAATTTATGATTCAATTATTTGATTTATGTTTAGAAAGTTACCTCGTAAAAGATATCGTCATACTTTAGATTTTTTAAAAAGTGTTCTTCCTGCGCCAGCAACAATTTTAGATTTAGGTGTTCGTAATCCATTTAGCGAAATTATGGAGCAAAATGGTTATAAAGTCTATAATACGTTAGGTGAAGACTTAGATGAAGTTCCTGAAATTGTTAAGAAATATGACATCGATGCCGTAACAGCATTTGAGATTTTTGAACATTTATTAGCTCCTCTTGCTGTATTAAAAGCTATTGAAAGTAAAAAAATTATTGCAACTATTCCACTTAATTTATGGTTTGCAAGAGCTTATAGAAGTAAGACTGATATGCGTGACAGACATTACCATGAATTTGAAGACTGGCAATTTGATTGGTTGTTAGAAAAATCTTGTTGGAATATAAAAAAGAGAGAAAAGTGGACTAGCCCTATTGCTAAAATTGGGTTTAGACCAATTTTAAGGAAATTTACACCTCGCTATTATGCAATTTATGCCGAAAAATAGTTGATATGCGTATAGGAATGATTTTGGATAAAGAATTTCCACCTGATCCACGGGTTGAAAATGAAGCTGTGTCACTTATTAATAATGGTCATGAAGTATTCTTATTCTGTTTAAAGTATTTATCAAATGAAGAAAATCCTGTTATTAATGGAATTCAAGTTAAAAGGTATAAAACAAATAAGATAATATATAAGTTATCTGCACTAGCATATACATTTCCATTCTATTCAATAATTATGTCAAAAAAAATTAGACATTTTTTGGTTGAAAATAAAATTGAGGTTGTTCATATTCATGATATGCAAGTTGGAGATGCCGTTTTAAAAGCTAATTCAAAGTTGAAATTAAAAACGGTACTTGATTTACATGAAAATAGACCTGAAATAATGAAATTTTATCCGCATCTTCATAGGAATTTGGGAAAGATTTTAATTTCGGTAAAGAAATGGAAACGAAAAGAGGAAGAGTTATCCAAATTGGTAACTAAAGTAATTGTTGTAACTCAAGAAGCAAAAAAAGAAATTGTAAATAGAGTAAACCTACTAGAGCAAAAAGTTATAGTTGTTCCAAATACTGTTCATAAAACGTACAATAAGAATTTTGAATTACATGAAGAAATTATTCAAAAGTATAAAGGTAGTTTTGTGTTATTATATATTGGAGATACAGGATTGAGAAGAGGGTTACTAACTATAATAAAGAGTGTTTCTAAATTAAAACAATCTATAAAGAATATTAAACTTGTTATTGTTGGAAGTAATTCTTCTGATGTTATTTTGAAAAAGATGGTGTCAGAGTTTGAAGTGCAAGATTTTGTTGATTTTGAAGGGTGGAAAAATCAAACATTATTTCCATCATATATAAAAGCAAGTACAATATGTGTTTCTCCATTGCATAGAAATTTACATCACGATACAACTTATGCTAATAAATTGTTTCAATATATGAGTTTTGAAAAACCGTTGTTAGTTAGTGATGCAACAGCACAGGAGAATATTGTAAAAAAAGCCAAGGCAGGTTTAATTCATGAAGCTGAGAATAGCATTGATTTTACAAATAAAGTTTTAGAATTATACAATAATGAAAGCTTATGTATTGATTTAGGGAACAAAGGAAAGAGATTTGTTGAAGAAGAATTTTGTTGGGAAAAAACTTCAGAAAAACTAATAGATCTGTATGCAACATTAGAAAAATGAAGAAAGCATTAATAATTACATATTATTGGCCTCCAGCTGGAGGTTCAGGAGTTCAGAGATGGCTAAAATTTGTAAAATATTTTAGAGATTTTGACATAGAGCCAATTGTGTATACAGTTGATGATGCCAACTATCCGATTGAAGATAATTCTCTAATAAGTGAGATTCCTAAAAATACAGAAGTACTTAAACAACCTATTTGGGAACCCAATAGTTTGTTTACTAAAATTGGAAAAAAGAAAATTGAAAGTGCCGGGTTTATTAATCCAAATCCTTCTTTTTTTGATAAAATATTGCAATATGTTAGAGCGAATTATTTCATTCCAGATGCACGAAAATTTTGGGTAAAACCTTCTGTGAAGTATTTAAAAAAATATTTAGAAGAAAATAAAGTTGATGTTATTATTTCAACTGGGCCTCCTCATAGTATGCATTTAATTGGTTTACAGTTAAAGAAATTGTTGAACGTAAAATGGATTGTAGATTTTCGTGATCCATGGACTGAAATAGACTATTTTCATCAACTTCCTTTAACGAAAAAAGCAATTGCTAGGCACCATGCTTTGGAAAAAGAGGTCATAGTAAATGCTGATGCAGTATTAGTTGTTGGTGATACCATGAGAAAATCTTACCAGAAATTTAATTCAAATATTATTACTGTAACCAATGGTTTTGATGAGGTTATTTCTAATATTGAAATAGCGATAGATTCTAAATTTACAATAACACATATTGGCTTAATGAATGCTGATAGAAACCCAACAATACTTTGGGAGGTGTTGTCAGAAATTTCAAGAAGTGATAACGAGTTTAAACGAAATTTTGAATTAAAGTTAATAGGAAAAATTGATGCTTCGGTACTAAGAGATATTGCAAAATTTAATTTAAAAAATAACGTTTGTCTTATTGATTATGTGGCGCACAATGAGGTTGTGAAGTATCAGAAAAAATCACAGGTTTTACTTTTAATAGTTAATAATGTACCGAGTGCAAAAGGTATTTTGACTGGTAAAATATTTGAATATTTAATGGCAAAAAGACCAATATTGGGAATTGCACCTATAGATGGTGATTTAGCCGAAATTATAAATGAGACAAATAGTGGTATTGTAATAGGTTTTAATCAGAAGGAAGAATTAAAAAAAGCGATATTGGAATTGTATTCAAAATTTAAAAATGAAAATTTAGGTGTTCAATCAACGAATATCGCTCAATATCATAGAAAAGAATTAACAAAAAAAGTTTCAAAAATTATTAATTCTATCACAGAATGAAAAAAATTGTAACCATTTTAGGGGCACGACCACAATTTGTAAAGGCTGCTGTTTTAAGCAGGGTAATTGCAAAATATAATGATATAGAAGAAGTTATTATTCATACTGGGCAGCATTACGATGCTAATATGAGTGATATATTTTTTGATGAAATGGAAATCCCTAATCCAAAATATAATTTATCTATAAATGGATTAAGTCATGGGGCTATGACAGGACAAATGTTGTCGAAAATTGAAGAAGTTTTGAAGGTGGAAAGACCAGATTTGGTTGTCATTTATGGCGATACAAACTCAACTTTGGCTGGTGCATTGGCAGCAAAAAAAATGGATATAAAAGTTGTTCATGTTGAGGCTGGATTAAGATCCTTTAACATGAAAATGCCTGAAGAAATTAATCGAATTTTAACGGATAGAATATCCGACTTGTTGATTTGTCCTACGGATACGGCTGTTGAGAATCTAAATAATGAGGGGTTTTCAAAAATGCCTTCAAAAGTTGTGAAAAGTGGTGATATTATGAAAGATGCTGTTGAGTATTATGGAAAAAGTTCAACTGAAAAATCTTCAATTTTGGAGGATCTAAATCTAAAAAAAAATGAATTTGTATTGGCTACAATTCATCGTCAGGAAAATACAGATGATATTTTAAAATTAAAATCAATATTTGAAGGCTTAGAAAAAATTAATGAGAAGAAAAGAGTAGTTTTACCTTTACACCCAAGAACAAAAGCTATTCTTGGTAAAAATAAAATAACTCATAATCTTACTATTATTAATCCAATTGGTTATTTTGATATGCTTGAACTGCTGAAAAATTGTAATTTAGTAGTAACAGATAGTGGAGGGTTACAAAAGGAAGCTTTTTTCTTAAAAAAACATTGTATAATTGCTAGAGATGAAACAGAATGGGTTGAGTTAGTATCCAAAGGATTTGCAAAAATTATTGGTACTAGTTGTGACGACATGGTTGCTGCTTTTGAAAAATTTCAAAATTCAAATGCAAATTTTAATGTTGAGTTGTATGGAAATGAAGTAGGAGAGAAGATTTATAATGAAATTCTTAATATAATATAATGGGAATTGTTTTAAAACAATCTTTTATAAACACATTAATCCTTTTTTTAGGTTTTGGAATAGGTGGGATAAATGCATTGTTTTTATATACCCATTTTTTGCATGAAGATTATTATGGCTTAATAACTTTTTTATTGTCAGCCTCAAATATTATTTTGCCTTTAATGGTTTTTGGAATGCAGCATGCGGTAATAAAATTTTTTTCGTCGTATGCTTCAAAAAAAGAGCAAGATGGTTTTTTAATTTCAACAATGGTTATTCCATTGGTTGTTATAATTCCGATGGGATTTATTGGAGCCTATTTCTATGAAACAATTTCAAACTGGATTTCTTTAAAAAATATTTTAATTAAAAATTATACATATCTAATTTTTATTGTAGCTGTTTTTATGGGCTATTTTGAAGTATTTTATTCCTGGACCAAGGTTCAGTTTAATTCAGTTTTTGGAAACTTTATAAAGGAAGTATTTGCAAGGATTTGTATAACCCTTTTATTAATATCACTATATTTTGAATTATTGAATAATGAACAATTTATTTTTGCAGTTGTAATTGTTTATGGTCTTAGAGTTTTAATAATGCAATTGTATGCTTTTCATATTTGTAGGCCTAAATTAATATTTAAATTACCTTCAAATACTAAAGAGTTGTTATCATTTTCATTCTACATAATTGTTGCCGGATCAGCAGCAGGGATATTATTGGAAATAGATAAATTTATGATTCCTCAAATTAAACAAATAGCAAATGTTGCTTATTATTCTGTAGGAGTATATATAGCAAGTGTAGTGGCTATTCCTACCAGAGCGATGCAGCAGATAACAAGTCCTATTACAGCTAAGGAAATGTTTAATAATAATATTGAGGAAGTTGGAAAATTATACAAGCAAACTTCAATCAATTTATTGGCTATTGGAGGATTATTTTTTTTATTAATTAATTTAAATATTAACGATTTATACTTAATAATTAATAAGCCTCAATATTCTCAAGGCATATGGATTGTTTTAATTATATCAATAGCAAAATTAATGGAGTTAGCATTGGGAATTGGAAATGCAATTTTAATAAATTCAAAGTATTATAAAATATTCTTCTATTTGTCAATTACAATGGCAATTTCAGTTATATTTTTGAACAAATGGCTTATTAATATGTTAGGAATTAATGGGGCGGCAATAGCTACTTTGATTGTTGTAGTTGTTTATAGTTTTATAAAAATAGGTTATATACGATCAAAATTAAGTATTCAACCATTTAGTATAAATACTATTAAAATATTATTATTAGTGATTGGATTGTATTTTGTTTTTAGTTTTTGGAATTTTTCTTGGCTCCCTTTAGTAAATATTTTAATTAAGAGTGTTGTAGTTAGTTTTTTATATTTAGTGCTTATAAAAAAAATACATATTTCGGAGGATTTAAATTTATTAGCAGCAAAGTTTTTACAAAAAAACAAAAACCCCTAAAGAGCAACTTTTAGAGGTTTTAATGAAAAAAGATTACCCTTATTTTCAGCATTTTAGTAATCATAATCAAATCTTATTTCAAAAATATAGTTTTTAGTTGAGGATATTTGTAATGATTGTTACTCATTAGTTTATATTTAAAATAATATATTCGATTTTGATTAATTAAAAAATAATAGTTTAAAAATGAGTTATATAGTACATGTGTTTTATGGTGTGATAATGGCTTATGTTGGTTTGATTTCACCAGGTATGCTTAACATGACAGCTTTAAAAATTAGAATTCATTCTAATAAAAGGGATAGTGTAAAATTTGCTTTAGGTGCATCATTAGTTGTTTTTATTCAAGCTGGTATTGCTTTATTTTTTGCAGATTATTTTAGTTCTAATCCTAAAGTAATTGAAAATTTAAAAATTACAGCAGTTTTTGTTTTTTTTAGTTTAGCCTTGTTTTTCTATTTGTTATCTAGAAAAAAGATGAAAGTAAAAGATACTGATAAAAACCATAATTATTTTTTAAGAGGAGTAGGAATGTCTTCTTTAAATATGTTAGCTATTCCATTTTATTTAGGAGTGAGTATATATTTAGTTTCCCTAGATAAAATAATTATTGCTCAACCTTTTATTGTATTATTTGTTTTAGGAACTGTAATAGGTTCTTTTTTACTGTTTTATACATATATTGTTTTTGCAAAAATCATTATTAAAAGAATTTCCTTTATAGCAACCAATATAAATATTGTTTTAAGTATGTTATTTTTTATTTTGGGAATTTTAACTTTGATAAAGTTATTGCGATAATTTTATTTTTATATTTGTTCAAATTAGAATTATAACACATGATTGAAGCTATTGAAAATAATTTAAACAGAGGAATAAAACTTTTGAAATATATATCTGATAATGAGTATTGTGATACTTCAATTGCGCCATATTATTCTAGTATAGGAGGACATATGAGACATATTTTAGATGTTTTTGATTGTGTTTTTGACGGTTTAGAATCAAGTAATATAAATTTAATTAATAGAAAAAGAAATGAATTAGCTGAACAATACACTAAAAATGGTATTGAGTATATTGAGAAAACCATAACTTTACTTAGAAAATTAGAACAAGAAGATTTTAATAGGATTGTCAAAGTTACGGACGATTTAGGATTAGGAATCATTACTGCTAATTATACCTTGTCAGCTATTTTAATTCAGGCACATAGTCATGCAATTCATCACTTTGCGAGCGTTGGATATATGATTTCTCAGCTGGGAATTAATCTTCCAGATGATGATTTTGGTTTCAATCCAACTACACCGAAACCAAAAGGGGATATAAATGTTTAGCTGAAATTTATTAAAAGTATCCAATTATTTAAAAAAGTTTACCATTTATTAAGAAATCCTAAATTATCATTTCAAAAATGTCCTTTTTTATAGGAATCGTATTACATTTGGCTGTATTTTAACCCTTTAGTAATACTTTAACCCCGTAATGAAAAATTTAGCCCTTATACTTCTTATTATAAGTAGTACCTGCATGTTCAGTCAAGTTAAGATTGGCGAAAACCCTTCCCAAATTAATAGCTATTCCCTTTTAGAATTAGAAAGTACTGATAAAGTATTTGTATTGAATAAAATGACTTCATCTCAGATGGAAGCTATTCAACCATTAGAAGGAGCTTTAGTTTATAACTTAAATGAAAAGTGTATTTTTATATATGAAAGTTCATTGTGGAAAAGTTTATGTAATAATGGAAGTGATAATCAATCATTGACGTTTGATAGCCTTTCCAATATTATAACTCTTGAAAATGGAGGTAGCATTGATTTATCTGTTTATATAAATTCAGACGATCAGGTACTTAGTTTTGATAATTCAACAAATGTATTAACCCTTGAAGATGGTGGAACGGTAGATTTGACTAAATTCTTAGATGACACCAATACCGATGAGCAAGAGATTACAGACTTTTCAGTCAATGGTTCGAATATTTTATCAATCACTTTAGAAAACGGAAATACGCAGACTGTAGACTTATCAAGCTTAAATAATTCAGGTAGCGATGATCAGGCTTTGAGTTTTGATAATTCAACAAATGTTTTAACACTTGAAGATGGTGGAACAGTAGACCTAACTAAATTCTTGGATGATACCAATACAGATGAGCAGGAAATCACAGACTTTTCTGTCAATGGTTCGAATATTTTATCAATCACTTTAGAAAACGGAAATACGCAGACAGTAGACTTATCAAGTTTAAATAATTCAGGTAGCGATGATCAGGCTTTGAGTTTTGATAATTCAACAAATGTTTTAACTCTGGAAGATGGTGGAACAGTAGATTTGACCAAAT